>OGOU01000868.1_pt1 | contig 24980 bp, 20 predicted proteins | sample 1552721 | NCBI WGS metagenome assembly OGOU01 (sample SAMEA2580176, study PRJEB22360) | human gut metagenome | biome: human gut; feature: human-associated habitat; material: faeces | place: Denmark | collected 2008/2010
TGGCAGCGCTATCTCACTTATCATCTTATCGGCAACGCCTGTAAGCGCCGTCAGCTCATGGCTGTCCAGAGGCTTATCCTCGCTGAATATCCTTATATTATCCGCAAGCTGCTGCAGGTTTGACATTCCGGAAAGCACCATCGTTACCTCGGGTATGCTCTGGAGGAATCTGAATCCCCAGCCCGGTACGCTCTCGTCCGGACGCAATGCCGTGAGTTCCGCAGCGTATTTATCGTCTACAGTCGCAAGCTTGCCGCCCCTGAGTGGCTCCATGACCCATACCGGCAGGCCGTATTGCTTTATGAGCTCCACCTTTTCCTTTGCGTGCTGGAACTTATAGTCCAGATAGTTCAGCTGTATCTGGCAGAATTCCAGATCCTTGCCGTAGGCGTCCATAAAGCGGCGCATCACATCCACCCGGCCATGGGTAGAAAAGCCCAGATGCCGTATGCGGCCTTCCTTCTTCTGCTTAAGCAGGTACTCCATCACTCCGTACTGCGGATCCATGTAGTTATCCACATTAATCTCGCACACGTTGTGGAAAAGATAAAAGTCAAAGTGATCCACGCGGCACCTTCTGAGCTGCTCCTCGAATATCTCCTCTACCCTGCCTATGTTTTCCCGTATATTTCCCGGGAACTTTGTGGCGAGGTTAAAGCTCCCTCTAGGGTAGTCAGCGAGTATTTTGCCTATCATCCTTTCGGAATTGCCGCCGTGATACATCCACGCGGTATCATAGTAATTTATTCCGTTTTTCATGGCAAAGTCTACCATTTCCCGCGCTTTTGCCTCATCGATGCTCTCTTCTTTGCCGTTTACGACCGGCATACGCATCGTGCCAAGCCCCAGCGCGGAAAGCTTTTCTCCCTTGAAATCCCGGTATATCATGGTCGTCCTCCCTATATGTTCTGTTCAAAGCAAATCGCGTGCATATAGATTATACTATAATCCCCATATATTTTTAACAAAAAAATACCGCCCCGGTAATTCGAAGCGGTATGAGAGCTGCTTTTTACTTTTTGTACCAGTCCAGCACCCTCAGGCTCCTGTCCGCCTTGTTGAGGACCTCTGTCTCGCCCTTTTCGTTTATGCAGACGATGTTCTCAACGCGCATGCCAAAGCGGCCTCCGAGGTACACCCCGGGCTCTATGGAGAAGCACATGCCCCTTTCAAGGTGCCTGTGGTTTATCTGATTGATGTAAGGCCCTTCATGTACCGAGTAGCCTATACCGTGGCCCACGCGGTTAACAAGGGTATGGGCATAGCCCTGCTCGTCCAGCACATCCCGGGCTGCCTTATCTATATCGGGTATGAATGCGCCTTCCCTGGCGGTGTTCTGGGCGGTCAGCTGGGCTCTGTCCACCAGCTCGTATATCCTGCGCTGCTCGTCGCTTATACTTCCTACGAATACCGTGCGGCTCAGATCCGACATCATCTCGTTTATGGCGCAGCCCCAGTCCAGAACTATGCAGTCCCCTTCCTGTATGACCCTGTCAAAGCTGTTGTAGTGCGGATAGCCGCTGTTGGGTCCGGAAGCAACTATGCAGTCGAAGTTGCAGCCGCCCTGTTCCGCCATAGTACCTACTATGACGTCCCTCACCTCCGCCTCGGTTATGCCGGGCCGTATCATGGCGCATGCCTTTTCAAAGGCGCTGTCGGCCACCCTTGCGGAAAGGCGCATATTTTCCAGCTCCTCATGGGTCTTGATTATGCGCACCTCTTCAAGGAGCGGCTTGCCGTTTACAAAGGTTATGCCGCAGTTTTTGCCTATATCCAGCACGTTGAAGGCCTGGGCGGTGGAGTTCACGCCGATGGTCTTTCCCTCAAGGCCCTCGTTTTTCAGTATCTCATAGGCCTTATCCATTCCCTCGTTGTCGTGCCAATGGTAAACCGGGCACTGATGCTTCAGCCCCTCGGCGACCTCATCGGCATAGAGAGTATTGCACAGATAAAAGCACTCGCCGCTCTTCTTTACGAACAGCGCCTGAAACCTCTCGCACATCATGGGCGAAAAGCCGGTAAAAAAGCGCAGCTCCTCGGAGGGGGATATGAGCATGGCGTCGCAGTCCATCATTTCCGCCAGCTTTTTTATGTATTCCGTTCTCATTCCTCTTTCCTTTCCTCGATTAAAAGCATAAGGGCTGCTCCGGCGAACAGCCCTTGTCCTTTTCCCTTATGTTATCTGGTGGTTCCTGAATTTATCACCTGATCCCTTGCGTTTTCCGCGACGCGGGGCTCAAGGGTGAGCTTGCTCTGCTTGTTTGCCTTCCAGACATACAGGCCGAGGGAGAGTCCGATTACGCCGTATACCATGAAGGTACGGAAGTATTCGCCGAGTATCGCCTGACCGAACACGGCCTGGCCGATCTCGGGGCTGAGTATGAACATGGAGTGGAACAGCAGGGTTCCCATTATTGCCTGAGATACAGTCGCCTTGTTTACGGAGGCCCCGCCTACCAGTATCGCCGCCACGGAGAACAGGCCTATCTGGTTATGGGCGGTATAGACGTTAAGCGTGCCTATATTCTGTATGTAGATTATCTGGCCCCACGCGGCAAGCACGGTGGATATTATGGTGGCTATGATGCGGGTACGGTCCACGTTTATGCCGTTGGACTCCGCGATGTACTGGTTCTGGCCGCAGGCCCGGAAATCCTGACCCAGCTTTGTGGTCATTATCCACTTGGTGAATACTGCCAGCAGCACTATCATTATCACAGTGCCCATAGGCACCTTGCGAACCATGGTGAGCCTGCCCTTAGTCGCGGCCTGATACGCAAATACGGCAAGTATCACAACGGCAATCGCCGCGTACAGCGCGAACTTGAAGTTGCTTAGGCGGGCCTGGCCGGGCTTCAGCTTGCGTATGTACTGGCTCCATACGAGGTACAGCACCACCAGAGCAGATGCCACTATCATAAACACAGCAAAGGGTATCTGCCATATGCCTTCAAGGGCATACTTGATGGTATCCATATCCACAGTCATGCGGATTCCCACGCCGCCGGGAAGTATTATCGGATGATCCGGCTGAACGGGGATAACGCCGCCGATGAGGAACAGCACTATAAACATGTAGATGCCGGTGCCGAAATAGCCCACTATCAGCGAGGCTATCATTTCCTGACCGCGGGTCTTGTTGTAGAGCGTACCGGTGAGCCAACCGAAAAGCATCGCTATCGGAAGCGCTATCAGCATACAGAGCAGGAAGCCGCCAAAGCCGCCGATATAGTAATAGCGGACGAGAATTATGGCAAGCTGTCCGGCGATAGCGCCGACAACTATACCGAAGTTAAGCCCCAAGCCGGCGATTACCGGGATTATAAGGGACAGCACCAGGAAGGCGTTGCGGTAGAAGCGGTTGCTTAGCTCCGTGAGGAACCAGTTGAAGGTAACGCTCTTCGCGAGTGCGAGGCCCAGTATAATGAATACCCAGAAGATTATGGTAACGATATTGTCCAGCACAAAATCGCCGAGGTTGAACTTACGCTCGTTCTTTTTTACCAGATCTGACATTACCTGTCGCCTCCTTTCTTGACCTGAGTGAGGGCGTAGAGGATAACGCCGTTCTGTATGACCTGACGCATGATATCCGAAAGGTCGGTGCCGGTGAAGAGGGCGTTGGCCACGGGCATTGCAGCGGTCATAAGGCCCTGGAATATGCACACGCCGACTACGACGTTCACGCAGCTGGCTTTAGTCGCAGTAGCGCCGCCGATAAGTACGGCCGCCCCGGCGATTTTGTTGGCGCGCGTGGCGCCCGCCAGAAAGAGCGGCCGCCACGGCGGGGAACGCCATGTTCAGCGGGCCGTTGTATATCTGAGCGTAACCATAGCCCTGAGAGTAGATTATGATACCAATGCCCGCAAGCACGGTAGAGATTATGTTCGCTATTACGCGGCTGCGGTCGATGTTAAGGCCGGCAGCCTCCGCGAACTTGGGATTCACGCCGCCCGCATAGATAGCGAGGCCGGTCTTGGTCTTGAAGAACACGCTGACTACGAAGCAGGTCAGCAGCAGAAGCAATATCATCCCGGTGGGTATGGTGCCCTCGCCGATATTGAAGGACAGGAAGTTGGAAACTATCTTGTCCGCGGCAAAGCCGTCCATCTGTATGGTCTCGCGGAGGCCGTCGCCCAGCATCCAGCCCATTTTGCGGTTGGAGAAGGGAAGCGACAGCCAGAGTATGTTGAAGAATGCCACGATGGAGAAGCCGGTATAGGTGGCTATGGTCATCTCGGCGCCCTTAACGGCGTTCATCAGCTTGCCGTAGGCCCAGCCCATCAGCCCGCAGATGATTATCGCCAGCAGTATGGAGCAGCCTATGAGGCTCCAGCCCATAAGATCCAGCTGCATACAGCACATGAGGGCGAACAGCCCGCCGACTATGCCGATAGGCAATGCGAAGTTGGGGCCCACGCCGGACTTGATAGAGGGTACCATTGCCAGCACCAGTATGCCGTTCATGCCTACGCGGCGCAGTATATCGGTGAAAAGCACGGGTAATGACTGACCCATGACGTAAGCCGCTATAAGCACAACCAGAAGCAGCGCGGAAACGGCAAAGGTAGGTATACCCATTCTGCGTATCAGTTTACCCATTGTTTATGCCTCCTTTTCCTTTGATACGTGGGCGGAGGACATCATAAGGCCGTATTCCTCATCAGACGCCTCGGGCTTGAGCTCGCCTGCGACCCTGCCCTCGCATATAATGAGCACCCGGTCGCAAATGCTGCGAAGCTCCGCAAGCTCGGAGCTTGTCATTACTATGGTCATGCCCTGCTCTTCCGCAAGACTCTTAAGAAGATCCAGTATCAGCTTCTTTGCGCCTATATCTATGCCGCGGGTAGGCTCGGATACCAGCAGCAGCTCAGGCTGCTGTGTCAGCGCCCTGGCGACGCACACCTTCTGCTGGTTTCCGCCGGAAAGGGCTCCGGTATTCTGGGCTGCGGAGGTGCAGCGGATATCAAGATCCTTTATCATCTTATCCGCGTGCGCCCTTATGCCCTTCTTATCAGCCAGCTTTATTGGGCCATACTTCTTGAGGAACTTGCCCTCGGTTTCCATGGCCGTAAAAGCGATATTCAGATCGATAGGGCTGTTAAGGAGCAATCCTACGCCCTTTCTATCCTCGCTCACGAAGGCTATATCGGACTTGAGCGCGTCCCTGGTGTCGTTGAGGCTCAGCTCCCTGCCCTTGAATACGACCTTGCCGTCGGCGGGATAAAGGCCCATTATGCCGTTGGCGATGCCCAGCTTGCCCTGTCCAGCCAAACCGCCGATGCCCACTATCTCGCCCTTATGCACCTTGAAGCTCACGTCCTGAACCTTTTCGCCGGGCATGTTTACGCGAAGGTGCTCAACATCGAGTATTACCTCATCGCTTACCTTGCGCCCGCTCTCGTTGCGGTCGAGGACAAGTGCGCGGCCTACCATCAGCCTCGCTATTTCAGCGGCGGTGATGTCCTTGGTATCCTTGGTAGTTACCAGCTCGCCGTCGCGCAGTATGGTGACGCGGTCAGAAAGGCTGATTATCTCCTCCAGACGGTGGCTTATGAATACGATGCCTATGCCCTGCGCCGCCAGGCGGCGGATAGCGGCAAGAAGATTCGCGGTCTCGGTCTCCGTAAGCACTGCCGTAGGCTCGTCAAATACGAGATAGCGTATGCCTGTCTTATCGATCTCACGGGCTATCTCAACGAACTGCATATGTCCTACGGGCAGGCCGTGAACCATCGTATACTCCTCAATGTCCATCCCCATGGTATCCAAAGCCTTGCGGGCGTCTGCATTCATCTTGTCCATTTCCAGTTCCTGCAGACGCTTGCCAAATATCTTTGAAAGCACAGTTGGCTTGGTGATTTCGCGGTTGAGTTTTATGTTTTCGGTTATGGTAAAGCCGGAAATCAGCATAAACTCCTGATGTACCATACCGATGCCTTTTTCCATGGCATCATGGGGCGTCATTATATGTGCATCCTCGCCGTCTATCTCGACGGTGCCTTCAAAGCCGCCCGTGTCGTGAATGACGGGCATTCCGAAGAGGATGTTCATCAACGTGGACTTACCGGCGCCGTTTTCGCCTATAAGGGCATGGATCTCGCCGGGGCGAACGTCCATATTTATTCCTTTAAGGACCTGATTGCTGCCGTATGACTTTCCCACGTTTGCAAAACGTAAAATTGATTCGGCCAAAGCTTGTAAATCCCCTTTCTATACGGGTGTGACGATTACTGATTATTGCTTATTGCTTGGGTAAGAAAAGGGGCGGCGGAGCTGAACGCTCACAGCCGCCCCGTTTTGTTAGACGATCGTCTCAGTCAGCTTCAGGATTACAGATCGAGATAGCCCAGCTGATATACAAGGTAGTTGTCGGTGACTTCGCCGGTACCGGGATCAACGAAGGGAGTGAGGGCAGCCTCTGCGCCGCAGTAGTCGGTCAGCAGGGCGCTGTAATACCCCGCGCGCGCGGTTTCCGTGGCCTTGTCGTAATGGGAACGGTAACCCCCGATCGAGCCGTCCTCCCTGCCCGCGATCTTTTGCAGCGGGCCGGTCGTCGGCATGACCAGCAGGTTGCCCAGGTCGCCGAACCAGCCCACGCCGCTCATCTGCGTGAAGGCGAACCCTTCGATGGTCGTGTGCTCGTAGCTGTACCCGGGGCTGTTGTCCTCGCCCGTGATGGTGTTGGGGCTGACCTGCACCATGCCGTAGGGAGTCGTCGCCCCGGGGAAGGTCTTGCCCAGCCCGTGGTAGACGCCCGCGGCGCTCGTGCTGGTGCTCGCCCCGATGAAGGGGTTCACGTAGTCGGCCGGCGAGAAGCTGCCCGTGTCGCCCTGTGCGGCCGTGGAGCAGCCGGTGAGCCCCATGGACGGGCAGCATAATAAGAGGAAGAGTAAGGTCTTGGGAATGTTGCGGTAGTGCATGGCTTGGTCTTATTTTGTCAGTCGAAGGGTTTTCAGTCCGAAGCGGGGCATCGCCACCTCGATTTCCGATACGCCGCCCCGCTTGCGGATGGCGCAGGCGGCCGTCGCGTTCCCGTTCAGGTCGGTCTGCTCGACCTTCGAAAGCGGGAAGGCGAACCTGATTTTCTGCGGGGTGCCGTCGCCGTCGGCGTTGAACAGGCGCACGACGATCTGCTCCCTGTCGAGGTAGGCGGCCGAAATCTCATAGCCCGTGCCCGTCGCGTCGATCAGCGAGGCTTCGTCCGCGGCGGCCTGCGCCGCAAACGTGCAGAGCAGCGGTTCGTTCCAGCGCCGGTTCTCCTCCTGGATGCCTGCGGCGTCCCATGCCCTGCGGTGGGGTACGACGGCGAACCGGATGTGCGTCGGGCCGTCGATGGGGTAGTCGCGCCCCCAGAGCCCGTTGCCGGAGTATTGCACCGTAAGTCCCAGCGGGGCGTCTGCGCCGTAGGAATAGGAAGTCGTGTGGTCGGAGAGGAGCGCCAAGCCGTAGCCGCCGTCCCGCTCCGCGAGGTCTACCCAGTGCAGGATGACGTTGTGCTTGATGTTGTCCCAGGTGGTGAAGTGGGTGTTTTCCAGCGTGCTTTTGCAGACGTCGAAAGGTGCGTCCTTATACAGCGCGGGGGCGTCGAGGGCGGCCGGGAAGAGGATGTTGAGGTTGAAACGGTCGTCGTAGAATGCCCTGTGGTTGTTGTTGAAGCCGTCCTTCTGGCGGAATGCCCCGATGCCGACATTGTGCTGCCAGTCGATCTTCAGGTCGAAACCGATCTTCCGTTCGCCCTTGCGGAGCGTGATCGTCTGCGTGAAGGGGTGCGTGTCGATCCGGCCGCTTATGCGGACGCTCTTTTCCAGCTCGTTGTCGCAGAGTACGGTCACGGTGGCCGGGGACTGTGCCGAGGAGTGGAACTGCCCCTGGTCGTAGAAGAATCCCCGCAACTCGCCGAATGCGAACCGGTGCTGCGGGTCGGCGAATTCCTTCCCGCCCTCCTTTTTTGCGACGAGGCTCGTGATGGTGCCTCCCCGTGCAGGGTCGATTACGATCCGGTACATGTCGTTCTCGAGGATGTATTCGTCCGCCCCTATCTGGCGGGGTGCGGCCGCGGCCGCGTTGCCGGATGTCTTTTTTACAGTGTAGGTCGTGTAACCGAATGCCGGGACGGAGGCTTCGAACAGGAGCCGCCGCCCGCCCGCCGTCGGGACGCTGGCGGGCGGGACCCGTTTGCGCTTGGCCTTCAGCACCACGAGCCTCGGTCCGCGTCGCCGCCGGCGTTGGGCGGCGGGGCCTGCCGAGCGTGTTGCAGACGCGCAGGTAGGTTGTCTGGCCGTCGCCGCCCGGTGCCGCGAAGCTTTGCAGCGCCTTGGCGATCACCCCGTCGCACAGCGAGTCGGTGGCGGCCGTCCAGCGGCGGATGTGCTGCGCCCATGTCCCCTGCCTGTTGAGCCCGTTGTAAGGTACGATCCACGAGTCGTGGTGCTGGGCGAGCATCAGCGTCCGCCAGCCCTCGTCGAGCGTTGCCTGCCCGTAGCGGTAGCCGTTCACGAGGTTGGCGATGACCCCTGCCTTTTCGGCCATGACGAGCTTGTTCTCCGATTCGCGCACCTGCTGCGCGATGCGCTGCAAGACCTGGCTGCCCCACATGAGGCTTACGCGGACATCTTCCTGCGGCATGCGGTAGTCGTCGGAGCTCCTGCCGTCGGTCACCCGTTCGAAATACTCCCGCCACGTGACGTAGACCGAGTTGTTGCGGATGCTGTCGCCTGACCCGATCCAGGGGCCGTATTTCCATCCCGCATCCTGGTAGCACATCCCCACGGGGTGGGCGATGCCGTATGCGATGCAGGCGTCGAGGTACTCCTTCTCATTGCCCCATGCCGTGGTCTGCCATACCGAGTTTTTCTGGAGCTCTTCGCAGGCGTGGCGCGGCGAAGTGAGGATCGAACTGCCGTCGGGGCCGACCCAGTTGACCAGTTCGCCGCCGTAGGGCGCCGTGTACCCGCCCCAGCAGGTATTCGGACATTTCAGGGAGGCGTATTTGAACCCGTAGAGTTTCAGGATTTGCGGCAGGCAGCTGGTGAAGCACGGCTCCTCGACGGAGTAGGTGACGAACTCCACGTCGGGGAAATGACTGCGGATCTTCCGCATGCCGTATCCGAACTGCCGGATGATGCTTTCGCCCGAGATGTTGTAGCAGTAGGGCTGGGCATAGGACGGGTTGGTGAATTCGACGCGCCTGTCGGCGGCGATCGCCTTGAAGCGGGCGTAGTCGGCCGGCGTACGCACCTCGACGGTGTCCCACGTCTCGGGTTCGATCTCCAGCCCGATCCTCCATTCGGGATGCGCGGCCATCTGGTCGGTGATGAAGCGGGTTTTCCAGGCGACCGGGTAGTGGCCGTAGACGCCCCCGTGGTATCCGTCGACGAAATAAACCCGTTGCTGGGAGCGGACGGGGGTGCCCGATGCGAGCAGGAGCAGGGCCAGGCACAGCGCCGTTATGACTTTCGGCTTCCGGCGGTACGATGTGCCGTGCCGCATATCCCCTGTCCTTCCGAAAATCGTCCGGGCTGCCTTGCAGACGGATGCAAACCCGTTGTAAAATGAGTCCATGGTCGTATTTAAGTTTGGTTTGTAGGTTTCGGAACATTGCGTAATTCCACTTTTACAAAGTAACTTAATAAAAATGTAACCCGGGATTATATCCCGGGTATGTTAGAGGTAAAGTAAATATACTTTTTTGGAAAGGTGTTTATAAACAGCGGTTTATGCGCTCGGATCCCGGCCGTTTTGGTAAACCGGATTGAAATCCGCCGACCGGCCTTCCGCCGTGGTTTTTGTCCGGTTTTGTGTCCGGGATGCTGCCCCGGCCTGTTTGTGGCCCGTTTGTGGCGTGTTGTTTTCTTTTGTTAATTTGTATGTTTGCCGCAATAGTGCGGACAGCGTGGCCACACCTTGTTCGGTAAAAGCAAGCGGCAAAGATGATTTTTGCCGCTTTGTCCGGATGTCGTAAATCTTATTTTGGATAACTGTTATTTCTATTGTTCGGGTTTGAGGGGCAGGGCGGTTTCGTTTATTGGGCTATTTTCTGTTTGTAGTAGTCGAATTGTTTCCGGCAAACATTTTCCACAACGTCGCGGAGCAGTTCGACTTTCGGCATAAGCGCGTCGATATCCTCTTTGGTGACGACGAAATCATCGTTATACCGGGCTTCGACGTAAGCGCTTCTTAAAAGTTCGAACAGGCGTTTTTCTTCCGGTGTGTCGCGGAGAAAGACTTTTGCCAATTCCATTGTGTAAATCTTGCATTTCTCAATCAGAAATTCAAGGTCATGTTCCTTATGACCCTAAAGAGCGAATACCAACGGGATAGTCTTTATAAAATATTCAGTCGCTTGGTGCAACATAAAAGAGGTCATTGGATAAGTTTTTCGATCATACGCAATTTTAGTATGGAATAAAAAATCCGTTGCACTCGCAAATTTCTTGTCGTAATACTTTTGCGCCTTTTTCTCAATCTCGCAAAAATTCAGTTCGCGCGGAGTGGCTAACTGGTATTCCCCCGAATCGTAAAGTACAACACCCTGTGTGAGAATATCCGCATAAAAATAATGGCCCTCCGAAAGCGCGTTGTTTAACTTTACAATTCCTTGCAAACTTTAAGGAATTATCACAACTCGGCATAGCCGACGGACATAACTATAAAGGGTAAACAACCCTTTATACCATCGAAAACTTGGAGACTTCTTCGGAAGATGTTTAGCGCGGTATAATGGTTGTCAGTCCTTGTTATGTCCTGCTTGCTTTTTGCGAGCAGGACGACAAGGGCGCAGGACAGTTTCCGCGCAATGGTTTCTCCAAGACCTTCGATGGAAAGTTGACACCGCGCCCCTTTTTTATGCCTGTCCGGGGCGCAAAATCCAGCTTCAAATTCATCCCCTGAATTTATGGAAACCCGTGGCGTCCTGCCGTCCTTGCGTACTGTCGCCGCACCTGCGGATTGCATCCGCCCCCGAACCGGGAACGGACGGAATCGGTATGTTCCGGCGGCAAGCGCCTGCCGTGGTTCGGTGGTAAACAGGTATGCGCGCGTACCTGCGGGAGCAGCCGGGCGAGATGGATTGACTTGGCATGGTTTTTATCCGGCTGTTCTTTTTTTCGGTCTATTCAGCCAATTCCACGATTATAACCGAAATGTTATATCTTTACGCCGTCATTCAGCAAACGGCAAGGTACGTTTATTGCGTTCCTGTGAATTGATACGCCCAAAATTGTTACGCCCATTCGTCGAATTTCATAAGGCAATATTTTGGGTAGGGGGATGGGATCCGTACTCCCACCCCCCGTTTTTCGAATCTTTTCCGCCCATCATATAAACTGTCCCCGCGTGCCGGCAAGGAAACCGTGGCTGATGTAGCCGCCGTATCGTCGCATGCGGCGAAGCATTCGCATGTCCCCGTGTTCGTTCGACCCTTCGTTACCGGGCGAAGTTTTCTATTGTCGCCGCGCGGGTCATGGGGGCAGTTTGTCCGTCCGGTTGGGCTATGACGGGTTCTTCTGCACTATTGCAGGCTGTAAATGTAAATGTGTATGCCGCTGCTGCGACAACATACACGTTATCATTGTCTTTTTCATGGCTGTTGTTTGTTTCGGATGAAAAACCGCGCACCGCGAAAGTGGTGCGCGGACACTTTAATCACAACCTATTTCTTCTCATTTCGCGTAAAACATTAATTGCCATAGTCTTTCGAGTAGGTCTTTCCGGTGTGCGAAACGGTTTCCCCGAAAGCCTGGGCTGCTGCGTTAAACGACGAAAGGCGATAGGGCGACATCGGCAGGTTGAAGAAACAGATACCACGTGCATCGGCGTTCTTGGCCTGCGTTGTGCGAGATCTGATTGCGGTGTCCGAAAGCGGACTGGTCAGGTTTACGAACAGCGGCAGGTATTTGCCAGCCGCGAACGACGAATTGAACCCATAGCCGTTCAGCGAACCCTGGCAGCCCCAATCGAGATGGCTGATAGCCGTGGATGAGAGCGTACCTGTGTTACCCCAATCGAATACGCTGATCGACTTGTTGGTCTTGCCTGCCAGTGCGATAATCATGTTGCTGTACGAAGTGCTGTTAGCATAGGGATAGCCGCGGGTTCCGTACTCCGCCCACTCGTCGTCAAAATCGTAGCCGTCTACGATATTGTCGTAGGCAACCAGATCATCCGTGTAAGTACCGATTTGTGCTGCGGTAAGGTTGGCGAATCCGGCACCGGTGTGGTCGCCGAGGTTGCCCATGATGACCTTGATACCTTTTGCCTGGAGCGGCGCGATGTACTTGGCGGGATTTGCGAGGATTGCGGCGTTGTTCGGGTTGTTGTAGTTGTGGACATTGCCCGATGCGTCGCCGCGGATGTTGGATGCAAAGAGAATGACGTGCGTAAAGAACGGAGTGCCGTCCGACAGGAGATATTCTCCTGCGTTGAGCGGATTGACGTCGTTTACTTCGACGTAAACAACGCGGTAGAAGTTGCCGAGCGTTGCCGCGCGGGTCATCGGGCCGGCCTGATCGGTCGGGTCGTTTGCGATGGGTTCCTCGGCCTGCTGGCACGAGGTCATCAACAATGCGGATGCAGCGAACAAGGTGCAGGCTGCGAATAAGATTTGTTTTTTCATAAGGCAAATTTTAGTTAAAAGGTTGAGGTTTGAGAATTATAGGTTGTAGTTAAAGTGTTTTTTACCAGTCTTTAGTGAAATTGCCGTAATTTCGATCATCCCAGGTTACGTTTATCAGTAGTATCATTCCGTCGTATTCCCAATCCCAATCGGTAACTGCGTCTGCCACCATATTGAAAGCACTTTTGGGGCCTTCTTCATATCCTGCCGAGTTTGTCGGCATATCCCAGAATGCGAATACGTTCCCCGATTGGGTTTCGCGGTAGAGGGATTTAATAAGGGGAGTTAAAATGGGGTTTAGTTGTGCGCTTTCCTGCGTATTATTCGTTTTCAGCAGCGCGCCGCCGTATTTGGATTGCTCCAGCCCGGCGATGGGTTTGAGTTTCGCGCCGTCGGCATAGGCATCTACGACCTTATCGAAAATTCCCGACCAGGCATAGTCGATGTATTTTCCGGCTTCGATGCCGTCGTGTGCCGTAGCGAGCAGGTCGGTGCTCTCCGCGTCGCAGGCCACGGTGACGAGTTTGTCGTCGCCCAATGCTTCCTTTGTCGCCTTTATCAGTTTGGCGTAGGATGCGGGATTTACACCGGGCATACCGTCTTTGCCGTAGGACGCTTCGATGTCGAAGTAGTTTACGCCGTCCAACTTATATGTTTCCACGACATATTTAAGCTGGAAAACAAAATCAGCGGTCTGCTCGTCGGTCATATTGCAGAATCCAAGTCCCGTATTTCCGCCTGTGATGCAAATAAGCACCTTACGACTGCTTTTCTGCAAGGGCATGAGGTATTTGTCGCGGTTGCTCAAGACGTATTGCAGATCCGGTCCGATGTCGAGCATGGCCCGCCGTGTCGTCTTGTCGAATTTTAGCGCCGCGGGGCGGAGTACTTCGATATCGATCCACGTTTGGGTTATCGTATTGAAATCGGGGTCAAATGTTTCTGCATAAAATTTGGTTCCCATCAGCGGGTTCATTTCCTCGGTATTGACATATCCCACGATTTTGAAAGCATAGGCATCGAGCTGCGTTTCGGGTACGATCTCCCCGACCAGGATCCGGTAGTAGATTACCTGGTCTTTTTCGGACGGGGACATGTCGTTATTGGCAACGGTCGCCCGCAGGGGCAGCAGATAGGCGCCTTTTTCGACCCCTTCGCGGCTCAACGTGACGGTAAGAGCAGGAGAGGTTTTCTCTCCTCTCTTGACCGTCAGCGTTTTGCCTCCTTCGAAAGTCACATTTTCCAACGGAAACAGCGTCAGTTTTGCGTCACCTTGTTTGTCTTTGTTGTATTCGTCCACAAGCGTTGCGTCCGCATCGACCGTAACCGTTACGTCTGCGGCTGCGGGCTGGGTCAGTTGGTAGAACACGGCGTCTGTGGTCGTCTGTTCTTCGCTGAGTTTGAGTGCCGAAATCTGATCGGGCGTTTTTTCCCGGCGCAGCACTCCGCCGACGTTTGCAAGGTCGTCCTTGCCGGGAATATCCCCGGCCGTGCGGGTAAAGTCCTCGGCGTCGCACGCGGCCATCGCTGCGAGCGTAAGGCAAAGTGCCGAAGTGCGCAGCAGACCTGTTATTTTATTCATGTTTTTCATAGTTCAAGATTTACGGTTTATTCTTGCTTGTTGAGCTGCGGAATTTCCACCGAGGTATTCCATTTCAGATCGGTATGCGCTACGGCATCGTTTCCGTACTGCGACCAGTCTTTGATGATGTTTCCCGACCCCTCGTTGAATTTCCAATAAGCGCGTAATTCGGGCTTCTCGGCCGGGTTTTCCACGTCGTACATGTCGCGCCAGATGTCGGCCTGCGTACGTGCGACGGACCAGATGCGCACCTCTGAAATATCGCCGCAGAGCTGGCGGAAAGCGTCGTAGCTGTACCCGATGAAGAATTGCCGGGCGTCCGTTTCCGGGTCGGGGTCTATGGCCCGCAGTCCGAGGTTTATGACCTTTACGGTCGGCGCTACCTGCGTCTGGCTTTGGAGTTGTCCGTTTACGTAGATGCAGGCGATACCGGTTTCCAGGTCGTATGTGAAAGCGACATGATACCACTCCTCGAGCGACAGAAGTTTACCCTTGTTCTTTTCGGGGAATTTGCCCAGGCTTACGCCCGATCCGTCTACCTGGAGCTGGTCGGCATAGAAATTCGTGTCGCCGATACGCAGCAGCAGGTGTTGTTCCACACCCATGATCGTAGAGAGCTTTTCTTCGATGTAGGACGAAGTGGGACCTGCATAGTGGAAATCGTGAACGCGGACGATAGCTTCATAGGTTACGGCTGTCAGTCCATTTACGCAGTCGGCGGTTCCGGCTTTGTCGAACGCAGGCACGTCTATCCAGTTATCGGTGAGTACGGCGGCGGTCGTGATGGCCGAAGAACGGCGCACAAGATAATAGACGGTTTGGGAACCGGAGAGGGTCGAAAGTCCCCCCCCCGCTGAAACGATAGTTACCGGAAGCAACTGTGTTGCATCTATATCGAGCTGGTCGAGGTTCTTAAAATGGATGGTCAAAGGTTCCGATACGGATTTCCCGGCTTCTACGGTTGCCGTCCGTTCGGGGAACTCGTAGTAACTTTCATCGAGTACCGCATATTTCGTGTCGTGTTTGGCGTTGTAGGTGGCCGCGAGCGACGGGTCGATGCCAAATGTCACCTCGATATTCTCTTTTGCCGGGGAGATCAGCACGGCGGAGAGTTCGCGGTCGAGCTGCGTAACGGTCTTTTTAAAAGTTACGTTGTTGTCGCTTGACGTTTCGGCTACGTCGATGTATGCTGCGTTGTCGAACGGGTAACGGTTTTCATAATCCGATTCACACCCGGCCAGCAGGATAAAGGCAGCCGATACAAAATACAGATATGTTCTTCTCAATTTCATAAGGCGCATTATTTAGGGTTTGCCGGATTCAGCAGGCCGATGGCATGCTTGGTCTGTTTGTAATTTATGTAAGCGTCGTAGTAATCGTCCCCGATGTTGTAAATACCCAGCCCGGCTAACGGCCCCATTGTAATTACGCTTTTGGCGGCTTCGGCGATTGCGGGTTGCTGCACAAGGTTTTCATCCGTGAGTTTCCCGCCCGGCTCGGCCGTGATGATGATTTTTTCGAGCGCAATGCCGGCATAATCGGTCGCGTATGCAAGCTGGCTGCGGATATTGAACGTATTGACGGCATCCGTAGTCGTGAGTACGAAATAGGTGATGGCGTCGTGGCTCTCCTTTGCGATAAAGAGCGGGTTACCCTCCGCCATGAGGATTTTGCCGGTCAGGGACGACAGTTTGCTGACAATCGTTGCTGCGGCTTGGGTCGCCGCGGCATCCATAGCGCCGCCGTAACGTACCGTTACGCCGTCGAACTTATACCGGTTTACGTCCTCGATCACCTTGTCGAGATATGTTCCCAGCGCTACGGCGTCCGTAGATTCCGCGAGTGTGTTGTAATCTACGGTATAGAGGATTTTCGTGCCCTTGGCCTGCGCTTGGGGTATATCCTCGATGTCGTATTCGGTCAGGTTGCCGGCGTTTTCAAGTGCCACGATGTCGAGTGAATCGGGCAGTGAGCGCAGAAATGCCTTTTCCGAACCCGGTACGGCCGGGGCATTTGCCAGGCTTGCGTATACGACGTAGTGTTCGCTTGCCTTATACGCTTTGAGGGCTGCCAGATATGCGGCGTACTGCGCCTGATCTTGCTGGTCGGGTTTTATGATCTGCTGGTCTATCGGCTCGATGTCCGTGTCGCAGGCTGTGAAACAATAGGCCGCGGGAATGAGCAGCGCCAGAATCAGGTATTTTATAGTCTGTTTCATAGCTTCGGATTAATTTAAGGGTTTGCAGTCCCACCATGTGCGCGTGCCGCCGTTGTCGGGGCCGCCGAGCGAAGTTATCGCCGCTTCGACATTTGTGCGGTTCTCGGAATATTCCTCGGACGGGTAGGGAAGTCTGCGCATGCCGTATTTGGAATTCACCGTTCCGCCGGATTTATTGTCTTTGGCCGGCATCAGTTTCGGATAGCCCGTGCGCCGGTATTCCGCCCACGCTTCATTTCCGAGCGGAAAAATCGCAATCCATTTCTGGGTGATGATGCGTTCGAGGTTTTCTTCGAACTGTGCATCTTCTTTCCATTTGATCGTGATGCGGCTTTGCGGTAATGCGGTGTTGTTTTCGATAACGCCGAGAGGATCGGTGTAGGCTTCGGGGACGTTCGCTTCGTCGGCGATGTAATCCTCCGCACCGGCTACGCCGCGTTCCTCGAATGAAAGCCGTATGCCTTGTTCATAGAAATTCTGTGCCGATACCGCACTTCCCCAGCGCAGTTCATATTCGGAGCGCAGGAACGCGATTTCCGCGGCGTTCATCCATAAGATAGGGTCGGTGTCGGTAATGAGCATCGAGGAGCATGCCGTTACGGCCTTGGACTTGTTGGCCGGTGTCGTGCCGATGCGCAGGCCGTAATAGCCTTTCTCGGCGGCATCGCCCTCTCCGACGGTTCCCTGTGTGAACATCTTTGCCCGGCGCGGGTCTTTGTAGCCGTTCATGTAGCAGAGGATGTCGGCTCCGATGGCGTGATCCTGCCAACTGTTCCAAAGCAATGCCGTGCGGTTGAGTTCGGGCTGAAGCTTCGCATTGTCGGCATTCTCGGTGATGACCCCGTCGGCGATGGCTTCCGCGGCTTTGGCCTTTGCGGTCTGCTCGTCGATATAGGAAAGGCGCATCGCCATACGCAGTTTAAGCGAATTGGCGTATTTGATCCACTTTTTAAGGTCGCCGTTGTAAACCTGGTCGTATTCGCCGAAGGCTTCCGTACTCAAATCCCGGTTGCGCTCCAGCGCTTCCAGCGCGGCGTCCAGTTCTTTGAACATCTGCGTATATGCTTCCTGTTGCGTGTCATAGGGGACGGTCAGGCGTTCTTTTTTGTCCTCTACGATCTTGGAGTAGGGTATCGAGCCGTAAGCGTCGGTCAGGCGGTTCATAATCGCCACGCGCAGGACGTTGGCCAGGGCTACCGCCACTTCGTCGTCGGTTTTGTTGATGATGCCGCGGTAGGCGGGGTAAGTTTCGGTGATGACATCCACGAACGGCGCTTTGAGCCAGTCGGCGGTGGGATTGAACGTTGAGAATTTCGTTTCCCAGCTGTCTACCGTCGCTTCGACATATCCGCCGTAGCTGCCGCCTTCGAGTGCTTCGACAAATTGGTATAGGTGTTCTTCCGAGGGGATCACCATATTTTGCAGTTTGGTGAGTTTCGACCCCACGAGGTAGTTGTCGCGTTCCAGTTCGTCGTCTGTCGCTTCGTTCGGATTACGGTTGTAATCTTCGAAGTTGTCAAGGCATCCCGTCGATGCGCTTACTACTGCGATAAGAGCAACGGCACGAATTATTGTCTTTATTTTGTTCATAGCCGTTAGAATTTAATGTTAATATTGAATCCCAGGTTACGTGTCGAGGGCATCATGAAATAGTCCATTCCCTGATAGAAATTGTTTGTCGATGCCACGGCTTCGGGGTCGAACGGCGCTTTACAATACATCATCCACAAGTTGCGGCCTACGAACGATACGGTGATCGAACATACGTTGTGCAGCCATTTGCGGGGAATCGTGTACCCCAGCGAAAGTTCCTGGAGCCGGACATTGGTTGCCGAATAGGTGTAATACTGGGGTATTCCGCCCTGCGATGCTATGGCCGTATACCAGGTTTCCGGGTTTACCAGGCTGCGGCCGTTTACCAAAGCACCCCCGGCATCGCGCGCGGCAGCCGTTGCTTCGGACACGCCGAATAGATCCATGTTGGCTTGCGTGAGTGAATTGACGATGCCGCCGATGCGTGCCGTCACGAGGAATCCGAGGTTCAGGTTTTTCCACGATACGCTGTTGCGCCATGCGAGGTTATAGTCCGGGAATACGGAACCGAGTTTCATGTCGGGCAGGTTGTCCTCTACGACGACGTTGCCGCCCTCGTCGATCTCGATGTTGCCTTTGTCGTCGCGCCGCAGGTCGGTCGTGGAATAAAGGTCGCCCATCGAACCGCCCTCTTTGAGAATAAATTTCGCACGCCCCAGTTTACTGATCTGGAGTCTGTTCATGGTGATCGTTTCCTCGGTGATCGGGTTGTACCACTCCTTGCAAAGTTCGATGATCTTGTTTTTGTTCCAGGAGAAAGTAAACTGCGAGTTCCAATTCCAGTTTTTCCATTGGTGGTCGTATCCCAGGCTTGCCTCGACACCCGTATTGCGCACGTGTCCGGTCTGAATATAGATGTCGGAGTAGCCGGACGATGCGGACAGATTCGGATTGAAAGTCTGGTTATAGGTGTCGGCGCGATACCACGATGCCGAGAGTGTGAATCCATGCAGGAACCGGGCGTCGAAACCTAATTCCCAGGTTTTCGTCCGCTCCGGGTAAAGCTGCCCGATAGGGTAGTTCGATTTGTCGTCCCAGCCGGAAATGGTGTCGTCGTAAGGGTGTGTGGCGATTGTCAGTTCCCGCGGAAAGGGGTTTGCTACCGAAGCCCACGAAGCACGGATTTTCAGGTAGTTGAACTTCTCCGGGAAATTGAATGTACTGCTGGGCAGCCACGATACGCCGACCGAGGGGTAGAAAAACGACTTTTGGGGTGAGTTGGCAAGTTGCGACGCCCAGTCGTTACGTCCGGTCGTCGTTACGAACAGTTGCGACTTCCAGCCCAGTTCCAGGGAGTAGAAAAACGACTGCGTTTGTTCGTGCCAGCCGGTTTTCGGCGTTTTCTTCTGGCTCTTGTCGAGGTTCACGACATTGAAGATGTTGGGAGCGCCGGCAATGGGGCCATATACCGAGAGTTCGTCGAAGCGGTTGTCTTTGATCGACGCGCCGATATGTGCGTCGAGCGAGAATTTCTCTTTGAACGTCTTGCTGAGGTTGAGCATTACGTCGCCGTAGGTCTGTCGTTCTTCGCCGCGGGTTTCGGTATATTTACCTTTTTTGCTGTTCTCCAGCAGCGTGGGGTTCGATGTGGCGTACAGTTTTTCCGTATATAAACTGTTGGTGTTATCGACGCGGATACGTCCTGCGACATTCATCCAGTCGGTGATTTTATAGGTAATGCCGCCTGTGAACATATAGCGCTTACGGCTGTTTTCGCGGGGGTTGCGGTAGGCGATCCAATAGGGATTCTGCATGCGCAGGTCGCCGCCCTCGCCCTGCGGCCAGAACTGTTCATAGATTTTGCGTGCGGGGTTCCAGCGCTCGAATGCCTTTACGAGCGAAAAATCATCGCCGCGGGGAAAGAGATAAGCCGATACGAGCGGGTTTGAGTACACGCCCTGGTTTATCATGTTGCGGTCTTTCTGGATGATGTAGCTGCCGCTTACGTCCAGTGTCAAACGGTCGTTCAGCAGGTTCGACGTGTTGCGGAATGTAAAGTTATAACGATTATACTTGTTGTTGGGGATCAGTCCTTTGGAGTTTACCGCTGCGGTCGAGAAATAGATTTGGTTTTTCTCCGTACCCCCGGACAGTGTTACGGAGTTCGTCAGGATGTGACCTGTTTGCAGGAAATCTTCGGGCGAGTAGTTGTAACGTGCCGCCTGGTTGAGCGGTGCGCCCCAGCTGTGGATCGTCGAACCGCTGGCTTTGCCTTTACGCCCCGTGCCGTAGCGGGTCTGGAAATCCGGCAGGCGCAGCGGGTTCATAAATTCCGTGTTACTCGAAACCTGTATCTGTGTTGCTCCGGCCTTACCTTTCTTGGTGGTAATGAGCATTGCACCGTTCGCGGCGTCGGAACCGTACAATGCCGCGGCTGCGGCTCCGGTCATAACGGATATGGATTCGATGTCGTCGGGGTTCATGTCGGCGATGGATTCCGTTGTGCCGCGTGATCCGAATTCCATGCTGCCATCGCTGGTGAAGTTGTGCATGGGAATACCGTCGATTACATAAAGTACGTTCGAGGTCTGCATAATCGACTTCATACCGCGCATAATGACTTTGGCCGAACCGCCCACACCGGACGAACTGGTGTTGATAACGGCTCCGGCGACTTTACCTGCGAGGCTGTTTACGAAGTTTGCGGATTTCACGGTCGTCACGGCTTCGGACTTCACTTGCTGCACGGTGTAGGCCAGCGCCTTTTCCGAGCGTTTGATACCCAGGGCCGTGATCACCACGTCTTCAATCTGCTCGGCTGCTTCGTTGAGTGTTATGGTAAAAAAGGTTTGTGTGCCGATTTTTACTGTTACGGGGTCGTAGCCGATGAAATTGATATACAATTCGGCGGTTTCCACAGGTGCGGGGACTTGGAGCGAGAAAGCGCCGTCAAGTCCGGAACTTTCGCCGATGGTCGTTCCCTTTACGACCACCGATGCCCCGACAACGGGTGTCCCTTTGGTGTCGCGCACGACACCGCTGACCTTTGTGGAACCGTTGTTTGCGGTTTTCTTGTCCGGGGCTGCGGAAAGATAAATGTTCTGCTGGTAGATTTTGTACTCGGTATCCGTTCCGGCGACCATTGCCTGCAAAGCGGTATCGAGCGGTTTATCGGCGACATTGATACTGATGGTTCTGTTAATGTCTACGCCTTTATTTACGATGAAGAAATAGCTGGTCTGTTTTTCTATTTCATTCATAACCTGCTCCATGCGAACATTGTCCATCTGCAATGTTACTTTCGCGGTCTGGGCATACGCTCCCCATGCGGAGAACGTGGAGCAAATCATGAATAGAAAAGTAAACCAGCATTTAATTTGCTGAATAAATTTATTATTCATAGATTTGTAGATTAGTGGTTGTTAGATTGGTTCAAATTCTATTAGCCGCTATGCCTGCGGGTGGTTGCTACACCTGCGGGCTTTTTTTGCGACTTTGAAAATTCATAGTCTTATCTCATAGGCATTGTAGGTTTTTGTTAGATAATCTCGTCATAGTTATTTTATGTGGATTACATTGTTTTCGTCTTTCTCATATTGGAACGGGGTTATTTTCTGCAAGGCCCTTAGCGCATAGTCCAGCCCCATATTGACGGGGATTTTTCCGCGGATAACGTCGATCTGCGGAAGTTCGGCCGTTTGGATCTGGATTTTCACACCGTATGTTTTCTCCATTTTGGCGATGATGTCGGCAAACGGGTGTCCAACGAGATTCAGAATACCCTCCGTCCATAAATAGTCGTCCGTATTCTCAATCCTGGTCAATACCAGACGATTCCCGTTTAGGCATACCTTTTCGTTCGGGTCTAATATAATCTGGTCGCCGCTTGCCAGTTTGTTGGTTACTTTGACTTTTCCCCTCAATAATGCAGTCGTGAAGTCGTGTGTCAGTTCGTCTGCCGTTACGTTGAATTTCGTACCCAGCACTTCCACGTCGCAGGCGAAAGTTTCCACGATGAAGGGACGGGCGGCATCATGCTCTACGTTGAACATGGCCTCGCCGGAGAGTTTCACACGGCGATTCCTATTGAACCGTATCGGATATTCCAGTTTTGCCCCGCTGTTCAGGCAAACGCTGGTTCCGTCCTGGAGTGTAATGTCTATACGTTGTCCTGCCGGTGCGGCAACGGACAGATATTGTTTTGCGGTATCTTCGATAATGACGGTTCTGGAAGCGTACCAACTGCCAGCGACCAATAGTAATACTGCGGCAGCCTGGGTACAGATACGAATAAAGCGCTGGCGATACCATTTCAGGCGTCTGGTCGGCAGGTGCAGATGGGGGTGGTGCGGATAAGGGACATTTGCGATAAGTGCGTCCTGCATAGACCATAATGCATTTAGTTCTTTCTGGTTGTTGGGGTTGGCATCGAGCCAGTCTACAATCGTTTTTTCTTCCTGCTCGGAAGTTTGGCCGTTTATGTACTTATATAATAATTCTTTGTCCATTTTTTTACATAGTGTGGCGAGTGCATTATGAATTTGGGCAGCCCGCAGCGAATCCATAATTTTTCCCTTGGTAATTTTTCCCGATAACGAAATTATGCTTTGTCTGTTTACGATTATATGGTGCGTGGGCGCACGACATTTACATCGAAAAAGTGCGTTTTTCGTTAAATAAATTTTCTTAATAAAATGGTAATTTTTTTAATTATCGTATAACGCTGGAATACAGGACGATAATTAAAATGATGAGATAGTCGTTCAGTGCGATTCGCATGATGGCCAAAGCCCGTTGGATATTGGCTGTGACGTTGCGCACATTGATTCCTGTAATTTCGGCGATTTCTTGGTAAGTCTTGCCCTCGAAGCGGTTGTAAAGGAAGATTTGCCGCATGGGTTCGGGCATTTTGTTGATCTGGCTTTCGATGATGGATTTTATTTCCGCCGTAAAGGATGCTTCGGGGTTGGTACTTTCCAAAACGGTGATTTTGGCTTTGATGCTGCGGTAAGCCGTCGTATGTATTTGTTGCTGGATTTTGAGTCTGTTTTTCTGGTTGCGCAGCCATTCAAGACAGCCATGTTTCACGGATCCTAAAATATATGCCTGGATAGTCGTAGTAATATTCAGCTTGTCCTTGTTTTCCCAAAAATAAAGGAAGCTGTCGGTAACGATGTCCTCCGCGGCCATATTGTTGCGGATGTATGACCGGGCGATAATGATAAAACGAGGCTTATACTCGGAGTATAATCGTTCGAAATCTTCGAGCGTGATATGTTTATCCAGTTCTGACATACGTGTAGATTGATTCAAAGGTAAACTTTTTTATCAAAATTCAAAAATTTATAGAATGTCTGTTGATATTGGGCGATGTGAAATACCGGGCTTATTCTTTCATGCGGAACGAACCGGAGAAAAGGAGGAGGTCAAATCATATCGTTATGGACACTTTCGGTCAGACGCGTCGAGTCCGAAAGTGAAACATAAAAAAAGCACATGAATGAGTAAGGCATCAAGGGAGATTATAAAACATTATAAGAAGAAGTGTGCGAGGAAAAAATCAATAAAATTCAGGCAAGTTCGTGTTAATGAGATTGAAATGATCTCGCTGGCTTTTTATTACTCTCGTGCAAGACAGCAAACAAAAAAAAGACAACTGATTGATCATCAATTGTCTTTTTCTTTTAGTTGTGCCCAGGACAAGACTCGAACTTGCACGAACGTAATTGTTCACTACCCCCTCAAAGTAGCGTGTCTACCAATTTCACCACCTGGGCATTGCTCTCCCGAATCAACTTTCGGGAGTGCAAATATAGGCACTATTTTGCGATTCGCAAAATTTTTGCGGAAAAAACGACAAAATTTGCATGGGGACCGCCCGGGTCGTTCTGCGGCGGTCCCGGAATGCTTTATTTGAGCGTCATCTCCTTGAGCAGGTAGCCCGCTCCGCCGACACGGTCCACGACGAACAGTACGTAGCGGATGTCCACGGCGATGTTGCGGCAGATCGCAGGGTCGTAGGCGATGTCGCTCATCGTCGAACGCCACGTGCGGTCGAAGTTGATGCCGATGAGTTCGCCCCCGGCATTCAGCACCGGCGATCCCGAATTGCCGCCCGTGGTGTGGTTCGTCGCCAGGAAGCAGACCGGCACGGTCCTGCGGCCGTCGATCACCGTGCCCCAGCGGCCGTAGTTCTTCGATGCGTAGAGGTCGCGCAGCGACTGCGGAATGTCGTAGTCGTAAATTTCGGGATTGTCCTTGGCGATGATGCCGTCGAGCGTCGTCTGCGGTTTGTGGTATTCGCCGTCGGCGTACTCGTATCCGGCCACGGAGCCGTAGGCCACGCGGAGCGTCAGGTTGGCGTCGGGATAGAAGGCCCGCTCGCGGTCCCATTCGCGCAGCCCTTTTATATAAGTAGTATAAAGTTCGTTGAGGATTTTGCTGTTGAGGTTGCGCAGCGACTTGGTTCCCAGCATCCACGAGATATGGTCGAGCATGCGTTTGGTCTCTTCGCGCAGTCTGACTGCGGGTTGCATGGCCACGCTGTCGGAGCCTTCCCATACGGCCTCGAAAAGGGCGTCGGCGTAGGCTTCCGGCGATTTGTAACGGGCGACGCCCTCCGCGCAGTTCGGACCTTCTAACCGTTGGGGCCACGGCCGTATTCGCGGAACGCATGGCGCCAGAGCGCCTGCTCGGCGAACTTGCGCCGGGCGAAGCACTCTTCGGCCCGTTCTTCGGGGGTGTAGGCTGCCGGCAGCGTCGAGAGCGTTTCGCGCGTGATTTCGTAAGCGAAATAGGCGTCCATGATCCGGTCGTACTCGGCGCGCAGGCCCATCACTACGCCGGCGTATTCGGGACGTCCCACGGACCACAGTCCGAACTGCGTCTCGTAATCGAATTTCGCTGCGACGGTTCCGCGGCGGTCGATGCCCAGCGCTTCGCCCTGCCATTTTTTCCAGGCGTTGGCGATCGAGGCGTGCTTGGCGGCGTAGTGGATGCGCAGCGCGGGGTCGGACTCCTGCGCTTTGGTG
>OGOU01000880.1_pt1 | contig 24748 bp, 22 predicted proteins | sample 1552721 | NCBI WGS metagenome assembly OGOU01 (sample SAMEA2580176, study PRJEB22360) | human gut metagenome | biome: human gut; feature: human-associated habitat; material: faeces | place: Denmark | collected 2008/2010
CTTCCAGTAACGGCGTTGGAGAAAAAGGGGGGCGCCGACCCTGCCGCTGCTGAAACAGAAGCTCCTGCTGCTGAATAATTTTGCTATGATTACCAGAGAAGATTGCGTAAAAATAGGTGAGGTGACGAAAACTCATAACCTGCAGGGTGAAGTGGTGGTTACTACCGATAGCGATCTTCTGGAAAAATATGCCGATGAACCGGTCTTCATCCAAATGGATGGAGCGCCGGTTCCTTTTTTTATTGCCGACGAGGGGCTGACGGTGAGAAACCATACCTCGTATATTGTAAAGTTTGATTTTGTCGATAATCTTGAACAGGCGGAGCGTTTGACGGGGTGTGAGGTGTTGCTGGAAAAAGCTTTGCTGGACGAAGAAGATGTCGAGGCCTTCGATTATGACATTTCCGAATTGAGCGGTTTTGTTGCAGTGGATGAAGTGTCGGGGGAGAGCGGTGTCGTAACCGAAGTGGCCAATTATTCCGGCAATGTCGTGCTGACCCTGCAAATTTTGGGTAAAGAAATTTTGTTGCCTCTTTCTGAAAGATATGTCAGGGAGGTCAGTTTCGAGAATAGCAAATTGCTGGTGAATATTCCTTCCGAATTGGTAGAACTGAATTGATCCTTTCCTTTGTTTCTTTTTTCCTTTTCGCTGTAATTGCTTTTGGGAGCAGGTATTTCAGGTGTGAATATTTCATTGAAAAAAATCTGTTAAATTATTTGTTTGTTTCAGAATGCTGTTTACGCAAAACTTCATTTTGGAAAACTTTTCGCATGTTAGTAACTTTTTATATCGCTTATTGTTAGTGTGTTATGTTGATTTTATGGGAAACAATCATAAAAAAACGATTAAAAAAGTTTTCCCTTCATATTCTTTTTTGCCTATATTTGTATCATCCTATTACAGAAAAAACAGATATAAAAACATAATTAACTATGAATGACCAAATGATCGCTAAACAGGAAACTTATACTCAGGAAGAGGCTTTCCAAAGTTCTTTGAAGTATTTCAAAGGTGATGAGCTTGCTGCCAGGGTATGGGTCAATAAGTATGCTTTGAAAGATTCTTTTGGGAATATTTTCGAGAAAAATCCCGACGATATGCATCGTCGTCTGGCACGTGAAATTGCCAGGATCGAAAAGAATTATCCCAACCCTTTGAGTGAAGATACTATTTTTGAAGTATTACAGGATTTTAAATACATCGTACCTCAGGGAGGGCCTATGACGGGGATCGGTAATGAGTTTCAGATTGCTTCTTTATCCAATTGCTTTGTGATCGGTCATGAAGGACCTTCGGATTCTTACGGTGGTGTGATGAAGATTGACCAGGAACAGGTGCAGCTGATGAAACGCCGGGGAGGAGTGGGACACGATTTGTCCCATATTCGTCCGAAAGGGTCGCCTGTTAAGAATTCGGCACTCACTTCTACCGGGATTGTTCCTTTTATGGAAAGATATTCCAATTCGACCCGTGAGGTTGCACAGGACGGACGCCGGGGAGCTTTGATGCTGAGCGTATCGATCAATCATCCCGATTCTGAAAGCTTTATCGATGCGAAAATGACCGAAGGGAAAGTGACGGGAGCCAATGTGTCGGTGAAAATCGACGATGAATTTATGCGGGCGGTAATCGATGAGCGTGAATATATGCAGACATATCCGGTGTATTCCGATACCCCTAAATATACACGTAAGGTCGATGCAAAACAGTTGTGGAACAAGATTGTGCATAACGCCTGGAAATCGGCCGAGCCGGGAATCCTTTTTTGGGATACCATTATCCGGGAGAGTGTTCCCGATTGCTATGCAGATAAAGGTTACCGTACGGTTTCAACGAATCCTTGCGGTGAAATTCCTTTATGTCCTTATGATTCCTGCCGTTTATTAGCAATCAATTTGTATTCATACGTGCAGAATCCTTTTACGAAGGGAGCATTTTTCGATTTCCCTTTGTTTAAGAAGCATGTGGCTATTGCACAGCGTATTATGGATGATATTATCGATCTTGAATTGGAGAAGATCGATACGATTTTGGCTAAGATTCACGCGGATCCGGAAGACGAGGAAGTGAAGGGAGTGGAAATCCGGTTGTGGGAAAAAATTAAGACGAAAGCTCGTGAAGGCCGTCGTACGGGAGTTGGAATTACAGCGGAAGGGGATATGCTGGCTGCTTTGGGGTTACGTTACGGAAGTGACGACGCGATCGATTTTGCCGTAGATATTCAAAAAATATTGGCGGTCGAGGCTTACCGGGCTTCTGTTTACCTGGCGAAAGACCGGGGTAGCTTCAAAATTTACGATGCAAGACGGGAAGCCGGCAATCCGTTCATTATGCGTTTGCGTGAAGCGGATGCTGAAATGTATAACGATATGGCGAAGTATGGCCGCCGTAATATAGCTTGCCTGACAATTGCTCCTACGGGAACTACCAGTTTAATGACTCAAACCACTTCTGGAATCGAACCTGTTTTTTTACCTGTTTATAAGCGTAGAAGAAAGGTAAACCCGAACGACCAGAATGTGCGGATCGATTTTGTGGATGAATCCGGCGACAGTTATGAGGAGTTTATCGTTTTCCATCATAAGTTTGCCGAATGGATGAAGATCAACGGATACGATACCGACCGCTATTACACCGATCAGGAAATCGATGAGCTCGTGGCTCAATCGCCTTATTATAAAGCTACCTCCAATGATATCGATTGGCTGGCCAAAGTGCGTATGCAGGGACAGGTGCAAAAATGGGTGGATCATTCTATCAGTGTGACGGTGAATCTGCCTTCCGATGTTTCCGAAGAGCTGGTAGGTAAATTATATATCGAGGCCTGGAAAAGCGGTTGTAAGGGATGTACGGTTTATCGTGACGGATCGCGTGCCGGGGTTTTGGTTTCCAATAAGGATAAGAAGCAGCAGGGCACTACCAGCGAAATGCCGGCCAAACGCCCGAAGGAATTGGATGCAGAAATCGTGCGTTTCCAAAACAATAAAGAGAAATGGATCGCTTTCATCGGTCTATATGAAGGGCGTCCGTATGAGATCTTCACCGGTATCGCCGACGACGAAGAAGGGATTATGCTTCCGAAAGCCGTTACGGAAGGGAAGATTGTGAAACATTACGATGAGGATGGAAATTCCCGCTACGACTTTCAGTTTTGTAATAAACGGGGTTTCAAGACGACGGTGGAAGGACTTTCTTATAAATTCGACAAGGAGTATTGGAACTATGCCAAGCTGATTTCAGGCGTGTTGCGTCACGGGATGCCTGTGCATCAGGCTGTAGAGTTGGTTTCTTCCATGGAGTTCGACAATGAGAATATCAATACATGGAAAAACGGTGTTGAACGGGCGTTGAAGAAATACATTCCGAACGGGACGGAAGCGGCCGGAGAAAAATGTGAAAATTGTGGCTCTCCGGTGGTATATCAGGAAGGTTGCCTGATTTGTAAGACCTGCGGAACTTCAAAATGCGGATAAATTCAAAATCCCGGACATTCAGTCCGGGATTTTTTATGATGTGGCTTTTCTTTTAATTTTTATCGTTTCTATCCGGTGTGCTTGTAATTTATTTGTTATATTTTTGTAAGCATAAAAACCGGACATACGAAAAATGCAGGTACATTACGGAATAACAGATATACATATTGTCAATCCCGTGGTTACAATGGGAAGTTTTGACGGAGTGCATAAAGGGCATGTGCAAGTGATCGAAAACTTAAAGCGGGTGGCGGCAAAGCTGGGAGGAGAATCGGTGATCATCAGTTTCGAGCCACATCCCCGGGAGGTGCTTTATCCTTTGGAAAAGCGTCCCGGTATCCTGACGACCTTAGAGGAGAAGATCGGGATATTGAAGGCTCATGGCGTGGAGCATTTGGTTATACTTCCTTTTACGGAGGAGTTGGCAAATCTCAGCTATTCGGATTTTGTGAAGCATATTCTGGTGGATAAGCTGGGCATAAAAGGGCTGGTTGTGGGGTATGACCATCGGTTCGGTAAAAACCGGGAAGGAAGTTTCGAAGTGTTGAAAGCTATGGCCGGACAATATCGTTTTTACCTGGAGCAGGAGGAAGCATACGAAGAAAACCAGGTCAATATCAGTTCCACGAAGATCCGTACGGCTTTAGAATTGGGTAATATCGCTTTAGTCCGGGAATATTTAGGATACGATTATCCGATCAGTGGTAAAGTGGTGTATGGGGATAAGATTGGAAGAGATATTGGATTTCCGACAGCAAACCTGCAATTGGAAGACGAGCGTAAACTATTGCCTGCTTCGGGAGTATATGCTGTACGGGTGTCGGTGGACGGGGTTCTGTATGACGGCATGTTAAACATTGGCGTACGACCTACCGTAAGCCGTTCGGGAATTGTCCGGCTCGAAGTGAATATATTTGATTTTCAGGCAGAAATTTATGGGAAGACAGTTTCTGTATTTTTACTTTCCAGAGTGCGGGGGGAACGAAAATTTAACGATGTCGGCGAATTGAAATCCCAATTAAAGGCGGATAGACAGTGGGTTTTGGAGTATTTAGCCGGGTGTAAAGAGGGAAATTGAAATTTCTTTAATTTTTCAACTAAATTTTTAGTTGATTCCTTTCGGTTTTTAGTTTTCTTTTCATAGTTTTGAATGTTTTAAAATTTGGAACTATGAAAAAATGTTTGCTTCTTTTATTCGTGATAGCAGTTTATGTTCTGTTATGGCGCTGTACGGACCAGGAATCTGCTGTACGTGTCGAAAAGCATAATGGAGAAGACCTTTATGTGTGCGATTATTTCAAGTTGAAAGACGATACCTTGTCTTTAAAGCTTAGCGACTTAATTAAATCGATAGAAGTGATTAAATTGGATACCGCTTCCAATGCGATGATCGGCAGCACAGGGGTGGTCTGTTCCGACCATTATTTGTTACTGAGGCCTAATTGGCAGGATGTTTTTAAGTTATTCGACCGGAAGGGGAACTATTTATGTGATGTCGGTGGATATGGCAGAGGGCCGGGAGAATATATGCGCGTACACGATGTGCAGCTGGACGAGGCAAATGGACGGATTTATATTCTGCCTTTCCAGACCCGACAGTTGCTTATGTATAATTTGCAGGGAGAGCATATAAAATCGATCCCTTTAGCCGGATTTTTACCTATGGGTAAGCTGAAAGCGGAAGGTGATAAAATAAGCCTGCTTACCTTACCATTCGTTAAACATGCCCGGGATTCCGTGACCTTGATCGCTTTTCAGCAGGATCTGGACGGTAATTTACTCGATAGCGTGTCGGCATTGCCTTATGCGATCAAGACGGAATATGCCGATTGGATAAATTTTAACCGGAAATCCCCTTCTTTCCATATTTATCAATGGGATGGGGTGCAAGACTCCTTGTATCATTATGTGCCGGGAAAAAATCGATTGATCCCTAAATTTACGGTAGATTATAAAGGGGTGAAAAATATTCCTTTGCATGAGTACCATGAATTCGGCGATTATTTTTGGTTTACCACGTATAAATTAGTACAGCGGGAAGACGGACAATATACCAATCGGCGGGACAGGCGTATCCTGGTGAATAAAAAGAATTTGAAGGCCGGACTTTTGAAAATCGAGAATGATTTGCTGGGGGGAGAACTTATGGGATGGAATTTTAGCAATGGGTATTATACGGAAAATTTGAGTCCTGTGGCTTTGAGGGATAGGTTGGAGAAATTCAGTAAAGAGAAAGGATTAAGTAAAGAAACCCGAAAAAGGGTAGATAATCTTTTGGCTACGATACAGGAAGACGATAATAATTACGTTGTTATCGGTGAGATGAAATAAAGGCGATCATAGCCGGAGGATATCAGAGCACCGATATGTTGTTTGTAAAAAAGGAATCTTATTTAAGATTCCTTTTTTGGTTTTAAAAATGGGCTAAGGCTTTACCGGGTCTAAAGGAAGGTGTGGTTTTAAGGAAATATTTAATGTGTTATCTATCAGGCAACTGAAAAATATGTGTATTAAACTATTGTTTTTAGTTTGTTTTCCTTTGGAACTGATTTCCTTTTTTCTACTTTTGTTGAAATCAAATGATGAAAATTATGAAAAAAGTGTTTTATTGTATTGCGCTGTGTGGTATATTACTATATGGTTGCGGAACTGAAAAGCCTGTAAGGATAGAGAATGTGAATGGGGAAGAGCTTTATGTTTGCGATTATTTTAAAACCAGTGATTCGACTGTGACCTTAAATTTAAGTGATTTGGTAAAATCGCTCGAAGTGGTAAAGTTGGATAGCGATACGGCTGCGATAGTCGGAGGAGGGGGCGTGTATTTTTCCGATAATTATATGCTGATCCCGGCAGGTGGCGGACAGCCGGTCAAGATGTTCGACCGGCAAGGGAATTATTTACGGAATATCGGAAAAATAGGACGTGGCCCGGGAGAATATCTCTATTTGTACGATATACAGCTGGATGAAAAAAATAACCGTATTTTTTTCATGCCGTGGCAAACCCGTTATTTATATGAATACAATATGGAAGGGGAATTTGTAAAACCGATCCGGATGGCGGGTGGTGCCCCCAAAGCCAGATTCTCTGTGGAAGGAGACCGGCTTACTGTGCTGGCTCTCCCGTTCAAAGGATTGAAATGGGTGGCATTCCAACAGACTTTAGATGGGAAGTTACTGGATAGCGTACCGGTAGGGCATTTTGAAATCAATGAACGGAATCCGTACAATAATGAGCTATTCGGTAGCCGTGATAATCACTATGTTCATATTTTCAGGAGTATGGGAAAGATTCAGGACACTTTATATCATTATGTGCCGGGCAAAAACGGCTTTATCCCGAAATTTACCGTTGATTTCGGAACAATAGAACCTCCTATCCATCAATACCGGGAATTCGGTGATTATTTCTTTTTTGAAACGAGTGTCACCAAACCTACGGGAGAGGATGAATTTGCCTATGTGACGGAAAAGAGCATATTGGTCAATAAGAAAACCCGGGATGCGACGCGTTTTAAATTTGTAAACGATTTGCTGGGGGGATATGAAACTAATGTATGGAATTTTTTTAACGGTTACTATATAGAAAATCTTAGTCCGGACAGGCTGAAGGAGAAATTGGAGAAAGTGTTAGAAAAAGGCGGTTTGGACAAGGCTATGGAGAAAAAAATCACCGATCTGGTGAACAGCATCGATGAGAATGACAATAATTATGTGATTTACGGACAGTTAAAATAGTTGTTTTTCCTGGAAGAAATTCTATTTATCCTACTCCCGGTCCGATAGACTACGATGATAGGGAAATTCCCGGAATGAAAAGATATACAGCTTTTCATTCCGGGAATTTTGAATATAATAGGTCGGTTTAGTTTAGAACCGGTATTGTACCATGGCATTGATACGGCTGGCATTACCATAGTCTTTGTTAAAATCGTTACGGCGTCCGAATACATATTCGATACCTGTCGTTCCGTATTCTGTGAAATCCCACAGTAAGTTTACCCCGGCATATTGGGCATATTTATAGGAAGTGCCTCCCAGTGTTCCTTTACTTTCCAAACGGGCATAACTATAAATCAAGGAAGAGGATAGTTTGGAAGTCCAGTTTTGTTCGAATGCACCGAATGCACCCCAGGCTCCCGGAGCTTTCAGTTTTCCGTTATGGTTGGGATTGGGAACCAGATCATAACCGATTCCGGAGATATCTTGTATGTAGTTGGCTATCCCTTTACCATACACTCCCTGGAACATGAAGCTGGTTTTCTTACAAAGGTTGATGTTCCCACTCATCATAACTCCCCATCCGGTCATGTTTCTGTCTTTATCACTTTCCGTATCTTTATAAGATATATTTCTCAGGATTCCGCCTGCTTGCAGGTGACTGCCGTTTTTCGTCATATATCTTACGTTTAATGGAATATCGGGTACTTTTTGCCGGATGTCTTTGGTAAAATCGCCTGTGGAATAAGAAGCTTTTGCATATTCCAAAGCCAAAGCAGCCTGCCAGTGGTCGTTGAATTTTTGAGTATAACGGATCATCGGTTGCCGGATTTCGATACCGCTGCTCGGTCCTTCTTCATCGATCGTTGTCGGGACGGCGCTCATATCTCCGAAAGTGCTCCAGGTTTGTCCAAGGGTAAAACCCCGGAATTGTACGAATGCCTGTCTTAGTAAAGGGGCTCCCTGATCTCCTTCGAATTCCATTTCGATGTAGGAAACCAAACGGCCTACATCGGTGTTACCGACCAGTTTGAAGAATAACCTGGATTGTCCTACTGTCATTCCATAGCTGGCTCCGGGCTGGTGGCCTTTCAGGGCGATACTGGAAGTGGTGAAATAGTTGTAGTCCTGAACACCGTTGAAATCATATACTCCGGTCAGTTGTACATATCCTCCGACACCGAAAATGAAATTTTTGCTGTCATCGAAAAAGATGAAACGGGGGGAAGCGGGATCGTTGAAGGCTAACGGAAAGGCTTCTTTCATCATCGTGTAAAAATTGTGTGTATCCCTTTCCTGTGAAACGGATATTACATTTACTTTTTGTGCTTTTGCCTCGCAGCTATAGCTAAGGGCAAAAGCTGAAAGCAGCATGAACACAAGTCCTTTTTTCATAGTTTTACTTATTAGGTTTAATAATTAATCAATAATAGTAAAACTATATACGGTTATAAAAGCGGAAAGGGTAAGGCTGAAAATGAAAATATTATTTTAAATGCCTAAAAATCAGAAAGAAAGTTTAACTTGGAGGGAGGTAATGAAGTAAAAAACAGAGAACGCTGCCCGAAAAAGGCAGCGTTCCTATCAGGAGGTTTTTGTATTTAAAGCTGTTTAAGCAGATTGCTTAAATCGCATTTTTCTTTCAATATACCGAATAGTCGATCGATAGCTACACGTTCCTGTTGCATGGTGTCGCGATGGCGGATGGTGACAGCATTGTCTTCCAGCGTTTGGTGGTCGATGGTGATGCAGAAAGGCGTACCGATCGCATCCTGACGGCGATAGCGTTTGCCGATGGAATCTTTTTCATCGTACTGGCAATTGAAATCGTATTTCAGCAGATTCATAATTTCCTGTGCTTTTTCAGGCAGACCGTCTTTTTTTACCAAAGGCATTACCGCCAGTTTCACCGGAGCTAAAGCCGCAGGGAGGCGCAGAACAATCCGCGAATCCTGTTTGCCGTCTTTGCTGAGGTCTTCTTCGCAGTAGGCTGCCGATATGATTTGCAGGAACATCCGATCGACTCCGATCGAGGTTTCGATAACGTAAGGCACATAGGATTCGTTCAATTCGGTGTCGAAATATTGTATTTTCTTGCCGGAGAATTTTTGATGTTGCGAGAGGTCGAAATCCGTACGGGAATGAATGCCTTCCACTTCCTTGAATCCGAACGGGAACCGGTATTCGATATCGGTGGCGGCATTGGCATAGTGCGCCAGCTTTTCGTGATCGTGGAAGCGATAGTTTTCCGCCCCGAAGCCTAATAATTGATGCCATTTCATCCGGGTTTCTTTCCATTTTTTGAACCACTCCAGTTCTGAACCGGGACGTACGAAAAATTGCATTTCCATTTGTTCGAATTCGCGCATGCGGAAGATGAATTGACGGGCGACGATTTCGTTGCGGAAGGCTTTACCGATCTGTGCAATGCCAAAAGGAATCTTCATCCGTCCGGTTTTCTGTACGTTCAGGAAATTGACGAAGATGCCCTGTGCCGTTTCGGGACGCAGGTATATTTTGCTCGCCCCTTCGGCCGTAGAGCCCATTTCGGTAGCGAACATGAGGTTGAATTGGCGCACTTCCGTCCAGTTGCAAGTGCCTGAGATCGGGCATACGATATTATAGTCGATAATAATCTGGCGTACCTCGGTAAGATCGTTGTCGTTTAAAGCTTTCGACATCCGTTCGTGAAGCTGATTTCGTTTTTCGATATTGGCAACCACTTGCGGATTGGTCTGGCGGAACAATTCTTCGTTAAAACTTTCTCCGAATTTTTTGCGTGCCTTTTCCACTTCTTTCCCGATCTTCTCGTCGTATTTTGCGATCTGGTCTTCGATCAGGACATCGGCACGATATCTTTTTTTAGAATCTTTATTGTCGATCAACGGGTCGTTGAATGCATCTACGTGCCCTGAAGCTTTCCAGATCGTAGGGTGCATAAAAATGGCAGAATCGATCCCCACTATATTTTCATGAAGCCGTACCATCGATTCCCACCAGTATCTCTTGATATTGTTTTTCAGTTCCACTCCATACTGTCCGTAATCATACACAGCTCCTAATCCGTCGTATATATCCGATGACGGAAATACATACCCATATTCTTTACAATGGGCAACTAATTTCTTGAATACATCTTCCTGTGCCATAATATATGTGTTATTTGAGTTGCAAAAGTAGTCATAAATGTTTAAAAGTTTATAGGTTTCCTGTTTATAATGTTACCCCTTGACAAGTAACCTGTCCTTATAAACAATTCACTATAAACTTTTAAACTTCCGGTTTGATTTCCGGCAGGCGATTATTCTTCGTGTCCGATTTCTTTGATAGCCTGTGTTACATTGATGGCGTAGTCGCCGATCTTTTCGCATTCGGAGAAGATGTCGTTATATAAAATCCCCGTGGGATAATCGTAGCGTTTTTCTTCGATGGCGATTAAATGCTCTTGTTTCAGAATGGTACGGTAATCGTTGATGGCCTTTTCCAATTCGTAAGCTTTCTTGGCGTTTACCTCTTTGTATTCCATAGAGAGATTGACACCCATGACATGCAGGGTTTCATCGATCAGGGAGAACATGTGTTTCAGCTTATTGGTCAGCTCTTCCGAGAAAACGACGTTTTGGTCGTTCCGGCGGGCGATCGCTTTTGTGACGTTCAGGGAGGAATCGGCAATGCTTTCAATTTCCGAAACGATCTTAAACATAGCCCGGATACGTTGGGAGTTTTCTGTGGAAAGCTTCGATTCGGAAACTTTGGTCAGGTAATTGGCGATCTCGATTTCGACCTTATCGCTTTCGTCTTCCATTTTTACCAGATTATCGAATTGTTTCGGAAAATCTTTCGTCGGTATTTCGAGGCATTCTGTCACTTTGTGAAACATATCCTTGGTGTTTTTAGCGTATAAGGATATTTCCTGTTTTGCCTGGAACAGGGAAGCGTCCGGGGTCGAAAGTAATCCGATTTTGATATGTTTTAGCGTGAATGCGTCTTCATTCTTTTCTTTGATAGGAATGAGTTTAGTTACAATCTTAGCGATGAGTTTAACAAACCAAATTAATATCAGCACATTGGCGACGTTGAACATGGTGTGGAACAGGGACAATGCCATAGGTACCGATCCGATGTTGCTGACCGGATTTCCGATTCCCAGAAATACGCTTAAATGTTCGATCCACCCCAGGAATATCGGAAAAATGGCTAATACCCACATAACTCCAAAAACATTGAAGACAAGATGGGCGAGGGCTGCCCGTTTAGCTGCAGTGTTGGCAACCATGGCGGCCAGGTTCGCCGTAACGGTCGTTCCGATGTTTTCACCCAGAACCATGGAGGCGGCGATCTCGAAACTGATCCAGCCGTTTGCACACATGACCAATGTCAGCGCCATTGTCGCAGACGAGGACTGGATTAAAATGGTTAAAGCGGTACCGATGAGCATAAACAGGATATAGGAGATGTAGCCCATGTCGGTGTATTCTTTCAGGAAAGTAAGGATTTCCGGATTTTCGTCTAAGTTAGGCATCGCATCTTTTAAGAACTCCAACCCGATGAATAGGAGGGCAAAGCCGATGATGAGTTCTCCCCAGCTTTTCCGGGAACGTTTATTGGAAAATAACAGGGGAAGACACAGACCGATCAGTGGCAATGAAACTTCCGCCATGCTGATTTTAAAACCTAAAATAGATATTAACCAGGCTGTTACGGTTGTACCCACGTTAGCACCCATGATAACGCCGATGGATTCGATCAGGCTTAACAGTCCCGCATTAACGAAACTAACCACCATAACTGTAGTTGCAGAACTACTTTGTATGATGGTTGTTATCAGAAGTCCGGTAATTACTCCTTTTACCCGGTTTGAAGTCATTGCTGCCAAAATATGTCGCATTTTGGCTCCCGCTACTTTTTGTAAGGCTTCACTCATCAGCTTCATACCGTAGAGGAAAACACCTAAAGAACCGATAAGCTTAAGAAAGTCGAAAATTCCGTACTCCATTTTAATTTTTTTTAAGACTTAATTATTTTGCGGGTGTAAAAATAGAAAACTGAAAGTACAATACAAAAAAAAAGTTGTTCATTATTAGTTTACGGTAGCAGAATTAGTTATAAATCCCCATAATCAAGAGGCAAAGCGTAAAATGATTTTTTCCCGTTCGGGGGATGAAAATGCCTTTTACGCTTTTTAGTTTTTGGAAAAACAGTTGGATAAAATAAGTTTAATAATTATAATTTACCTGAAAGTTCGTCGTAAACAATTTTGGAAATCCGGGCTATGATTTGAGAATTTGTTTCATCGTTCTCGTAAGAATTGCTGACCAGCACGGCTATGGTGTACTGTTTACCGTTGGGCAGGCGGACAAAAGCAAGGTCGTTGTCTGCAATTTTCATTCCTTCGCTTGTCCTCGGCGAATTGCCGGTTTTATCGCCGACGATCACTGCCGGAGGTAATAAGGCTCTGATCTTTTTTAATCCGGTAGTGGTGTTGATCATGGTTTCTTCAAGAAATTCATAGTATTTATCCGAAAACAATTCTTTTTTCAGAAACAGGTCGAGCAATTGGGCGATGGCTAAAGGCGTTGCTTGGTTTTGGAAAATATATTCGCTTTTTTCGTGCAGCTCTTGCTCGGTGTGTTTGATAGATATATCTTTGATTTTCAGTTTTTTGATAAATTGATTCACTTTCTTGGGACTGCCGATATACTTGAATAAAATATCACAGGCATTGTTATCGCTCAATGCTATGGTATATTTTAATAACTCGCCTACGGTTAAATCAATGCCTCCCTGTGGATATTTGTCCCGTAGAGGACTGTAGGTATCGGGTAACAGGTCGGCCTGGCTTACAGTTATCTTTGTATTCAAAGGTAAGTTGTTTTTGTCTAAATGGTTTAAGACTGCTAAAGCCAGGGGGAATTTATAGACACTTAGTAATGGGTAACGGTTTTGACCGTTTATCGTGGCGATTTCCCGCCCTTCCATAAGGACGCTGACACCGACGGTCGCTTTTTTGTCGCTAAGAAATTTTTTTATTTTTTGTTCCAGTTGATTTTCTGCAAAAGATAGATTTGTTCCACATAAGAGAACGAACAGGGCAATGAGTCGGTACATATAACAGTGTTTAAGTTTGCCCAAAGATAAAAATAATACGGCTGTGCTTTGCAAGAGGAAATAAAAAAAGGTTGTCCGAAAAGAACAACCTTTTTTATAATGAAGGATAGGATTATTACATCATTCCCGGCATACCTCCGCCCATGCCTGCCGGCATTGCCGGAGCGTCGTCTTTTTTCTCCTCAACCAGCACGCATTCGGTGGTCAGGAACATGCCTGCGATCGAAGCGGCATTTTCAAGAGCGACACGGGTTACTTTCTTCGGATCGATTACTCCGGCTTTCTTCAGATCTTCGTAAACGTTCAGACGGGCATTGTAACCGAAGTCGCCTTTGCCTTCACGCACGTTGTTTACAACCACTGCACCTTCTACGCCTGCATTGAAAGCAATCTGGCGTAACGGTTCTTCGATCGCACGTTTTACGATTTCGATACCGGTGGTTTCGTCGTCGGTTTCACCTTTCAGATTATCTAAGGCAGCCTGTGCGCGGATGTAAGCGACACCGCCACCGGCAACAATACCTTCTTCAATGGCAGCACGGGTTGCGCTCAATGCATCATCTACACGGTCTTTCTTTTCTTTCATTTCGATTTCGGAAGCTGCACCTACGTAGAGTACGGCTACTCCACCTGCTAATTTAGCCAAACGTTCCTGCAGTTTTTCTTTGTCGTAATCGGAAGTCGAGTTTTCGATTAATTTCTTGATCTGATTTACCCGTTCTGCAATAGCTTGTTTTTCGCCAGCACCGTTCACAATTGTGGTGTTTTCTTTATCTACGGTTACTTTTTCAGCACGTCCCAGCATGTCGATTGTGGCACCTTCCAGTTTCAGGCCTTTTTCTTCAGAGATTACAACACCTCCGGTTAAAACAGCCAGGTCTTCCAGCATTTCTTTACGACGGTCGCCGAATCCCGGAGCTTTTACGGCTGCAATTTTCAATGAGCCTCTCAGACGGTTTACCACTAAAGTCGCCAAAGCTTCGCTTTCGACATCTTCCGCTACGATTAACAGAGCACGTCCCGACTGTGCTACCGGTTCAAGGATCGGAAGCAATTCTTTCATCGTGCTGACTTTCTTATCGTAGAGCAGGATATAAGGATTTTCAAATTCAACCTGCATTTTTTCGGTGTCGGTTACGAAATAAGGAGAGATATATCCCCGGTCGAACTGCATACCTTCAACAATTTTCACTTCGGTTTCCGTGCCTTTGGCTTCTTCTACGGTGATCACTCCTTCTTTTTTCACTTTTTCCATCGCTTCTGCGATCAGGTTACCGATGGTTTCGTCGCCGTTAGCAGAGATACGCCCAACCTGACGAATCTTGTCATAGTTATCGCCTACTTCTTCTTTTTGAGCTTCCAGACTTTTTACGACAGCAGCGACAGCTTTGTCGATACCTCTTTTCAGTTCCATCGGGTTAGCTCCGGCCGTTACGTTTTTCAAACCTACGCTAATGATAGATTGAGCCAGGATGGTAGCGGTCGTCGTTCCGTCTCCGGCGTCGTCACCGGTTTTGGAAGCGACTTCTTTCACCATTTGCGCTCCGATGTTTGCATACGGATCGGAAAGTTCGATCTCTTTAGCTACCGAAACCCCGTCCTTGGTGATGTGCGGAGCACCGAATTTCTTTTCGATCACTACGTTGCGACCTTTCGGTCCGAGGGTTACTTTTACAGCATCGGCCAGTTCATCTACGCCTTTTTTCAGCAGGTCGCGAGCTTCGATATTGAATTTTATTTCTTTTGCCATGATTTGTTTCTTTATAATTTGTTTCTTTAGTGAAATTCTTTTCTCACGTTTCTTTTCTTCCGAACCCCAATGATTACAGGATAACAAGAATGTCGTTTTGGTTCATAACCAAATATTTTTTATCATCGATGTGAATTTCCGTACCGGAATATTTACCAAATAAAACTGTATCTCCGGTCTTTACTTCCATCGGTTCGTCGGATTTCCCTTTTCCAGTGGCAATAATGATGCCTTTTTGTGGTTTTTCTTTGGCAGAATCGGGAATGATGATTCCGCTTGCAGTTTTTTCTTCTGCTTCAACAGGCTCAACAATAACTTTGTTAAGTACGGTCTTCAGTGTCATGATTTAAAAGTTTTAAAGTTTATAATGTATTTTGTATTTTTTCACCTTGTTGCAACGACAGTAGCGGTCGATTACGGCGTTACAACCTTTATGAGGTTATCATTTTTTGTGCCAAAATCGGGATTTTATGTCCTATGAGTAAATAATGAAAACGTAAGTAATTGAAAATTAGTTATGAATTATACAAAATATAACATTTTCCCCATAAAAAAGGACGTGTCAGGAAAGCAAAAAAATGTCAGTATGACTGACATACTGACATTTTTTGTATTTTGAAATCTTATTCTCGTTATTGAGCAGGCGTTTCGGGTGCTTCGGTCGTTGCCGGAACATCGTTTACAGCCGGAGCTGTAGTCGGGAATGAAGGGATAGCCTGTTCGGTCGGAGCAGTTTGGATTTGATTTTGAATGGCAGATTGTTTTCCGGCCATTTCTCCGCGCGGAATGAATAAAGCAGCCAATACGCACAATACCATCATGCCGCCTGCCAGAGTCCAGGTTGCTTTTTCCAAAAAGTCGGTTGTTTTTCTCACACCCATAATCTGGTTGGACGATGAAAATGACGATGCTAAACCACCACCTTTTGAATTTTGGACTAATACGATCAATATCAATAAGATACAAATAATAAATATTAAAATCGAAACTGCTGTATACATGATTATACTTTAATTATTTAATGTTCTCTTTTATTTTTTCAATTCGGTTTGCAAAGTAAACACTTTTTTCTGGATATTTCAAACTTAATTTTATATAAGTTGCTATCGCTTTTTCATATAGCTGTTGTTTGACATAGATTTTTGCCAATGTTTCGCTGAAAAGTTCTTCTTTGTCGAATTTGTTTTCCTGTGATAAATCTTTTATATCGCCTGCCGGGCTGGCCGTGATTTTAGGCATAACCGGTTCCGCCTGGATAAAGCGGTCGATCAGTTCTGCTTTGTTGCTTTGCTTCTTTGAACGCTTGGCATTCTTGGGGGCGGCAGGTTCGGCAGCCCCGGTTGTTTTTTCCTGAAGCCGGTAGGCTCCACTCCGGATTTCCGGCATATCGAACGATGATGCTGTTTCTTCCGGAACAGGGATTTCCGGCGAATCTTCTTCGTCGATAATCAGGTCGAGAGCTATGGGAGTCGTGTCTTGAGCTGCCGGTGGTTCCGGCGTATTGTCCATAGGCTGCGTTTCAGGTTGTTTTTCCCGGACGGGAACGGATTCGATGATATATTTATAATTGGAATGCCGTTCCACAATTTCAAACTCTGCCGATGGCTGTGTGGCAGGCTCGTCGCTGGCATAATCGTTTACCACTCCCGGGATGTCGTCGATCATGATCGGGTTGGAAATGACCGGGGTGTCGGTTTCCGGAGGAATGTAAGATTTCGTTTTTCTCCGATTCAGGGCAGAGAAGGTCGAAGGCTTACCGGAATCCGGCAGGTTAAAACCGATAATTTCGTCCGGCTGTTCTTCCGGATCGGTCGTGTAGCCCGCTTCTTTATAGGCCGGGATTCCAAATGAACTGACGGTGGTATGTCCCTGTATTTCACGAATACGCTCTTCGACGATATGTTCGAGCGAATTTTCTTTATTTTTCCCGGTTGCTGTAAGGTAATCGAATTCGATCTGATTGTTCAGGTAGCGATAAAACTGCTTGTGATCGGTGATGTGTACGCTTCCCTGCTTTAGCTCATTGCGGAACCTTGCCCCGGAGAGGGTGTACAAAGCTTTTAAATAAAGAATCCTGGCCGTCTGGAAATAGGGGTAACGATTGACGAGGGCGTCTAACTCCCGCAAATCGTCACTCTTTATTTTTTCCGGGTGACCTATTAATTCTATTAATTTTTCTGCTTTCATGGAACGAGTTCCGGCTTTTTGTGATAGCGGTATCTATTTTACCAGTTTACCAACGCTTTATTATATATGTCGTCGATGATTTTATCCAAAATCGTATTGATCAATTCTTCTTCTATAGAGTCGAAGTTCTGATCTATACTATAATCTTCATATTGTGAGAACCGGGAATCGAAATCTTTCGTATCGTCCTTGGTGTCGGTGTACTTTACCCGGATTTCGATGGTCAGGCGGTTCTGTGCTGCCTCTTCGTTTTTTTGTATATCGATAGGTTTTTGAGAATACCCGACGATCTGCCCTTCAAAACGAATATCTCCGTTGTTATCTGTTAATTGAGTGAGCCCTGTTTTTTGGCGCATATAGGTGGTCAGCTTTTCGGTGAATAAGGAACTTAAATAAGGAACCACCAGCAAGGCCTTGTTCGGGAAATAATCGACAGAATAAGTTTTAACGCCCGGAGATAATGATCCTCCTGTCATAGAATATTTTACAGTGCATGAATTGCAGGTAAAAATACCGATCAGGACAAAAATAACGGCTTTTATTTTATTCATTTATTCATAGGATTTTGAATCAGCAAATATAATAATTAAAGTATAAGGTAAAAAACGGGTTTTCTGTAAATTTTAATTCTCGATATTATATTCTTTCAGTTTCCGGTATAATGTCCGTTCGGATATGCCTAAGTCGAGGGCTGCCAGTTTGCGTTTTCCGTGATTTTTTTCCAGAGCTTTGACAATTAATTCTTTTTCCTTTTCTTCGATCGAAAACGATTCTTCGATAACGGCTTCGGTATCCTGTATGTTTTCTTCTTTGGTAAAATTCACATTCGCCGCGGGGATAGGTGCTTTAAAGTCGTTGTTGTTTTCATATAAATTTCTTAGCACCAGTGAAGTCGTCGGTTCGGTTTGGTGTGCGACCTCCGGGTTGTTTTGCATGAGATCATATACCAGCCTTTTCAAATCGTTCATATCCTTTTTCATGTCGAAAAGGATTTTGTAAAGGATTTCCCGTTCCGAAGCAAAACCTCCGTCCGTTTCGTGTGACGAGCTTAAAGTCGGTAGCATGGGATCGTTTTGAGGAATGTATTTACTTAAAGTGGCTGCGTCCACGATACGTTCCTGTTCGATGATCGAAATTTGCTCGGTGATATTTTTTAGTTGCCGGATATTTCCCGGCCAACGGAAAGATTGTAAAATCTCTACGGCTTCTTCGGTCAGGCGGATTGCCGGCATCCGGTATTTTTCTGCAAAATCGGCTGCAAATTTACGGAAAAGCAAGGGAATATCTTCTTTCCGTTCCCGCAAAGGAGGGATCGAGATGGGGATGGCGTTGAGACGATAATATAAATCTTCCCGAAATTTTCCGTTTTTCACCGCTTGCGGAATATCCAGATTCGTTGCGGCAATCACCCGGACATTCGTTTTCTGCACTTTGGAAGAGCCTACCCGGATAAATTCTCCTGTTTCCAGCACTCGTAACAATCTGGCCTGTGTGGATAAGGGTAATTCTCCCACTTCGTCTAAAAAAATAGTGCCTCCGTCGGTGACTTCGAAATAGCCTTTGCGATCGGACACCGCTCCCGTGAACGCACCTTTTTCGTGACCGAAAAGTTCGGAGTCGATGGTGCCTTCGGGAATTGCACCGCAATTGACAGCGATGTATTGTGCATGTTTGCGGCTGCTATAACTATGGATGATACGGGGGAATATTTCTTTTCCTACTCCGCTTTCTCCGGTGATCAGCACAGATAGGTCGGTGGGAGCCACCTGGGTGGCGATATCGATTGCTCTATTTAGTCCATAATTATTGCCGATGATTTCAAATCGTTGTTTGATAGCCTGTAAATCTTCCATAATTTTCTGTTGTTGCAGGATATTTTCGAAAATGAAAAAGTGATTTCTGCAAAAATAGCAGATTTAACTGACAAAATTGCATAAAACTTTTGAAAGAAATTACAAAAATCAATGTAGGTGGGGCGTTGAATCGTGTTTTCAGATAGTGACACCGGAAAGAACGAAAGGGATTTTAAAGCAGGGAGGTAAGTCGTATCGATTTTTTTATGGTAAGTATATAGGACAAACAAATATTGAGAAGAAAAGACATCGGAGAAAAACCAGGAAAAAAAGAAGCGGAAAATAGGCCGGATTCTTTTTATATGGAAGCCTCGGTAAGAATTTTTGAAAGAATGGTTTTATGTGTTTATTATCAGCTAATTGTTTGGACAAAGCTGGAAAATCCGCTAAAATCCCGAAAAAACAAGATAGAGACGGGTAACTTTCTGAAAATCTTACTTCTTTTTTACAAAAAAGGCTCTAAATGTTTGGTTGTTAATAAAAAGGTGACTACATTTGCACTCCATTTTGGAGAAAAGTATATTAATTTAAAAGTACTTGAAATGCCTACTATTCAACAGTTAGTAAGAAAAGGAAGAGTAAAAATTGAAGACAAGAGTAAAGCTCCTGCTTTGGATTCTTGTCCGCAGAGAAGAGGAGTTTGTGTACGTGTTTACACTACGACTCCGAAAAAACCGAACTCAGCTATGAGAAAGGTTGCCCGTGTTAGATTGACCAACGGAAAAGAAGTGAATGCTTATATTCCGGGAGAAGGCCACAACCTGCAGGAACACTCGATAGTGTTGATCCGCGGCGGTCGTGTGAAAGACCTTCCGGGTGTACGTTATCACCTTGTTCGTGGTACATTGGATGCTGCCGGAGTTGCCGGACGTAACCAGAGCCGTTCTAAATACGGAACTAAAAAACCGAAACCAGGCCAAGCTGCTGCTGCACCTGCTAAAGGGAAGAAAAAGTAAGTAATTAACAGGAATTGTTTATGAAGCGTTCCCGAACAGAGTTGAGTAAATGGTTGTGAAACCGTTGAAGACCAAGAGGGCAGCTTGACGAACAAAATTCGTAAACGAAAAGAAATGAGAAAGTCAAAACCAAAAAAGAGAATCCTGTTACCGGATCCGAAATTTAATGATGTATTGGTGACCAGATTTGTGAACGACTTGATGGTCGATGGTAAAAAAACGATCGCGTTCACGATTTTTTATGATGCATTGGACATCGTAGATGAAAAAATGGGTAAAAAAGAAGAAAAACCCGCGTTGGAAATCTGGAAACAAGCTTTGGAAAACATCACTCCTCAGGTTGAAGTAAAAAGTCGCCGTGTAGGTGGAGCAACTTTCCAGGTGCCTACCGAAATCAATCCGGCAAGAAAGAGAGCTATCTCTGTGAAGAATATGATCCTTTACTCCCGTAAGAGAAGCGGTAGAAATATGGCTGAAAAACTAGCTGCTGAAATCATGGCTGCCTACAAAGAAGAGGGTGCTGCTTTCAAGAAGAAAGAAGATACCCATCGTATGGCTGAAGCTAACCGGGCATTTGCACATTTCAGATTTTAATTAAGGAGTAAAAAACAGATGGCTAAAAGAGATTTACATTTTACAAGAAATATCGGTATCATGGCTCACATCGATGCCGGTAAGACAACAACGACAGAACGTATCCTGTATTTCACCGGAGTAAACCATAAAATCGGTGAAACTCATGACGGTTCCGCTACGATGGACTGGATGGTGCAGGAGCAGGAGAGAGGTATTACCATTACTTCCGCTGCTACTACCTGTTTCTGGAAATATCAGGACAAAGAATATAAGATCAATATTATCGACACTCCGGGACACGTTGACTTTACTGTTGAGGTAGAACGGTCTTTGCGTGTATTGGACGGTGCTGTGGCATTGTTCTGCGCAGTTGGCGGTGTTGAAGCCCAGTCGGAAACCGTATGGCGTCAGGCTAATAAATACGGTGTACCGAGAATTGCTTTTGTAAACAAGATGGACCGTTCAGGTGCAGACTTTTTCAAAGCAGTACGGGAAATCAAAGAAAAATTAGGTGCTAACCCAATTCCATTGGTTCTTCCGATCGGAGCTGAAGATTCATATCAGGGCGTGATCGACCTGGTGGAGATGAAAGCTTATGTTTGGGAAAACGGAGCGATGGAAGCCATTGTAAAAGAAATTCCGGAAAACCTTATGGCCGAGGCTCAGGAATGGAGAGAAAAACTGGTTGAAGCTGCAGCCGTTCAGGATGAAGCTTTGATGGAACGTTTCTTCGAAGATCCGGATTCGATTACGAGTGAAGAATTGAAGGCTGTGATCCGTAAAGCCGTGATCGCAATGGATTTCTGCCCGGTAATGTGTGGTTCTTCTTTCAAAAACAAAGGAGTACAGAATTTGCTGGATGCTGTAATCGCTTATTTGCCTCACCCGTTGGATATTCCGAACAGCAAGGGAACCGACCCCCGGAATGGAGAAGATCTGACTTTCGAAGTCGATCCGGAAGCTCCGCTGTCGGCTCTGGCATTTAAGATCGCTACCGACCCGTTTGTAGGACGTTTGTGCTACACCCGTGTATATTCTGGAAAGATCGAAGCAGGTACTTATGTATATAACCCGCGTACGGATAAAAAAGAACGTATTTCGCGTTTGTTCCAGATGCACTCAAACAAACAGCAGCCGAGAGATGTAATCGAGGCCGGTGATATTTGTGCTTGCGTTGGTTTTAAAGATATCCGTACCGGAGATACTTTGTGTTCGGAGGATCGTCCGATCGTACTGGAAAGTATGACTTTCCCCGAACCTGTGATCGGTATCGCTATCGAACCTCTGACCCAGAAAGATACGGATAAATTGGGTATGGCTTTGGCTAAATTGGCCGAGGAAGATCCTACTTTCCGTGTGAAAACCGATGAAGATTCAGGTCAAACCGTGATCAGCGGTATGGGTGAGCTTCACTTGGATATTATTCTCGACCGTCTGAGACGGGAGTTCAAGGTGGAATGTAACCAGGGTGCTCCTCAGGTAGCTTATAAAGAAGCTATCACAATTCCGGTAGATCATCGTCATGTATTCAAAAAACAGTCCGGTGGTCGTGGTAAATTCGCTGATATTGTATTCACGATTGCTCCGGGAACCGAAGGTAAAGAAGGTCTTGAATTCGTTAATGAAGTGAAAGGTGGTAATATTCCTAAGGAATTTATTCCTTCAGTAGAAAAAGGATTCAAGGAAGCAATGAACAACGGTGTATTGGCGGGCTATGCAGTAGAAAGCCTGAAAGTAACCCTGAAAGACGGTTCTTTCCACCCGGTGGACTCTGATGCTCTGTCATTCGAAATGGCTGCAAAAATCGGTTATAAAGAAGCTTGTCAGAAAGCTAAACCGGTACTGCTCGAACCGATCATGAAACTTGAAGTGGTAACTCCTGAAGATTTCATGGGAGATATTATCGCTGACCTTAACCGTCGCCGGGGACAGGTGGAAGGTATGGACACCAGAATCGGTGCACGTGTTATCACTGCCAAGGTGCCGCTTTCAGAACAGTTCGGTTATGTAACCGTATTGCGTACCTTGTCGTCAGGACGTGCAAGTTCTTCTATGGAATTCGATCACTATGCCGAAGTTCCGAAGAATATCGCTAAGGAAGTAGTTGAAAAAAATAACGGTAAAGTAGATCTCTTATAATTTTGGATTTTGGATTTGCGGTTTTCGGGACTTTATCTTCCCGAAGCTGCAAATCATCAATCATAAATTAATAAATAACATGAGCCAAAAAATCAGAATTAAGTTAAAATCTTACGATCACAACTTAGTGGACAAGTCTGCAGAGAAGATTGTTAAGACAGTAAAGGCTACAGGTGCAGTGGTAAGCGGACCGATTCCACTTCCTACTCACAAAGGAATTTTTACTGTGAACCGCTCAACTTTCGTAAACAAGAAGAGTCGTGAACAATTTTTGGTATGCACATTCAAAAGATTGATCGACATTTACAGCTCGACCGCTGGAACTATCGATGCTCTGATGAAACTTGAATTACCGAGTGGTGTAGAAGTAGAGATTAAAGTGTGATAACGGCGAAACCCTATGTCGTTATTAAGAATTAAAACCTATTTAAAAAAGAAATGAAATTACCAGGTTTAATTGGAAAAAAAGTCGGAATGACTTCCGTTTTCAGTGTTGAGGGGAAAAGTATCCCATGCACTGTTATTGAATGCGGTCCATGTGTTGTAACCCAGGTGAAAACCGTGGAAAAAGATGGTTACGCAGCGCTTCAGTTGGGGTTTGATGAGAAAAAAGAAAAACACACAACCAAGCAGCTAAGTGGACACTTTAAGAAAGCAGGCACAACTCCGAAAAGAAAACTCGTAGAGTTTACAGGATTTGCCGAAGAACACAAGTTGGGTGACGTATTGGATGTTACCCTTTTACAGGATGCAACTTTTGTTGATATCATCGGTACCAGCAAAGGTAAAGGATTCCAGGGCGTTGTAAAACGTCACGGATTCGGTGGTGTAGGACAAAGCACACACGGTCAGCACAACCGTCAGAGAAAACCGGGATCTATCGGAGCATGTTCAACTCCGGCACGTGTTTTCAAAGGTATGCGCATGGGCGGCCGTATGGGTGGAGACAGAGTTACTGTAGAGAACTTGGAAGTTTTGAAGGTAATTCCTGAAAATAATTTGTTGTTGGTGAAAGGTTCTGTTCCTGGATCCAGAGGTTCATACGTAATTATTCAGAAGTAATGGAGTTAAGTGTATTAAACATTGCCGGTCAGGAAACCGGCAGAAAGGTAGAGTTAAATGACGCTATCTTTGGAATTCAGCCTAACGAACACGCTATCTATCTTGACGTAAAACAGTATCTGGCTAACAATCGCCAGGGAACTCATAAGTCAAAACAGAGAAACGAAATTTCTGGTAGTACCCGTAAGTTGAAAAAACAAAAAGGTACCGGTGGCGCTCGTGCAGGTAGTATCAAGAACCCAGAGTTCAGAGGAGGAGGCCGTATTTTTGGTCCCGTACCAAGAGATTATAGCTTCAAGCTGAACAAGAAATTGAAAAGATTGGCTCGTAAGTCAGCTTTGTCTGTAAAAGCAAGTGCAAATGCTGTAACAGTTGTAGAAGACTTTTCATTCGAAGCACCGAAAACCAAAGAAATGGTTGCTTTAATCAACAATTTGAAAGTGAATAACGGTAAATTGTTGGTTGTGCTGAATGATATCAACGAAAATGTGTTGTTGTCGGCTCGCAACTTACAGAATGTAGATGTAATGAGAGTAAGCGACATTGCAACTTATAACGTGATGAGAGCAAGAAACCTCGTTTTAGTTGAAAGTTCTGTGAAGGGCCTTAACGAAATGTTCAATCTTAACTAATTGAAGAAGAGATGGAAATTATAGTAAAGCCCGTTTTAACGGAAAAGATGACGATGCTTACCGACAAACAGCACCAAGTGGCTTTTGTTGTAGCAAAAGAAGCGAATAAGATAGAGATAAAGAAAGCAGTTGAAGCAATGTATGGTGTGAGTGTTTTGGAAGTAAACACCCAGCGTTATCAGGGAACGGCAAAATCCCGTTACACAAAAGCTGGTGTTGTATCTGGAAGAACTCCTTCATTCAAGAAAGCAATTGTAACTTTAGCAGAAGGTGATAGTATTGATTTTTTTAG
>OGOU01000883.1_pt1 | contig 24590 bp, 17 predicted proteins | sample 1552721 | NCBI WGS metagenome assembly OGOU01 (sample SAMEA2580176, study PRJEB22360) | human gut metagenome | biome: human gut; feature: human-associated habitat; material: faeces | place: Denmark | collected 2008/2010
GTATTTTGACTGGGTGGCGTTGGGGGGAGCCAAACTCTCTACCGCCGATGAGCAGTTTGAACGTGGCGAATACTTTGACGCTTCGAAAACCTATCGCAAGGTCTATAACAAGCTCACCCGCAAGGAAGACCGCAAACTTCGCGGGCAGGTGGCCTGGAAACTTGCCGAGTGTCACAGACTCCTCAACCAGAATGCACGTGCTGCCGCTGCCTATCAGAATGCTATCCGATACGGATACGGCGACTCGACAGCATATCTTAAACTTGCAAAGGCTTTGCATGGCGACGGTCGCTATGCTCAGGCTATCACCAACTATGAGACTTACCTGCAGTGGCGTCCCGGCGATGTTCTGGCTCAGAATGGACTTGCCGGAGCCAAGATGGGCCGTGACAAGGCTCTTTCAACCCGCTATGTTGTCAAAAACGCCAAACTATTTAATTCGCGACGTGCCGATTATGCACCGATGTATTTTGACAACAGTCTCGACCGTCTGTACTTTACCACAACAAACGAAAAAGTCACAGGTACCCGCCGCAGCGAAATCACAGGCATGAAAAACGGCGACATATGGTTTACTGCCAAGAACGAACGAGGCGAATGGGGCCGTCCCGAACCGGTTGAGGGTGAACTCAATACCGAACTTGACGAAGGCATCGTCTCTTTCACTCCCGACGGTCAGACTATGTATCTCACCAAGGCACGCCGCGAACTCAATGCACACACCGGTGTCGAGATTTTCACCTCGCAGCGCTCCGATGCCAAATGGAGTGTACCTGTCAAGTATGAAATAACCGCCGACACAATTTCCTCTTATGGCCACCCCGCTGTTTCGCCCGACGGTACATGGTTATATTTCACCTCAGATATGCCCGGTGGTTCAGGCGGCAAGGATATATGGCGCGTTAACCTTAAAGAACGCGCCGGGTCGCTCGAAAACCTCGGTGAGTGGATTAATACTCCCGGCGACGAGATGTTTCCCTATCTTCGCACCGACTCTGTACTTTACTTTGCCTCGGACGGACACCCCGGATTCGGAGGGCTCGATATTTTCCGAGCAGAGTTGACACCCTCGGGAGGATGGAGCGTTACCAACCTCGGACGACCCATAAATACTCCCGGCGACGATTTCGGAATAACTTTCGGCAAAGGTGAATCGGGATTTTACAGTTCTAATCACGGCGACGCACGAGGTTATGACCATATCTTTTCTTTCGAATTGCCCGACCTTAAAATCAACATTTCAGGATGGGTCCTTGATAAAGACGAAGAGCCTGTCCCCAATGCAGTAATACGCATCGTCGGTGATGATGGGTCCAATCAGAAACAAGTTGCACGCGATGACGGCTCGTTCTCCTTCCCGCTTCAACGCGGCGTCAGATACGTCATGCTTGCCGGTGCACGCAATTATCTAAATGCCAAACAAGAGTTTACTTCTGACACAGCCGAAGAAGATGCCGAATATGGAGTCGACTTTATTCTTTCGTCAATAAAGAAACCCAACGTAGTCGACAACATTTTCTACGACTTTGACAAAGCATCTTTACGTCCCGAATCGAAAGCCGCACTCGACTCTTTGGCCCAGGTACTCCGCGACAATCCGAATGTCACCATAGAAATGGCCTCGCATACTGATCGTTGGGGTGCCGAAGAATACAATCTAAATCTTTCATCGCGCCGTGCAAAATCAGTGATAGATTATCTTATTTCGGTTGGCATCTCGGCTGACAGACTTCAGTCGCAAGGTTATGGGAAATCAAGGCCCAAAACTATTACCAAAAAACTTGCTCGTCTTTATCCCGACTTTAAAGAAGGTGATGTCCTCACCGAAGAGTACATTTTAGCCCTCCCGGACGAAAAGCAGCAAAGCGATGCTGACCAAATTAATCGACGAACCGAGTTCCAGGTTCTTACGACAGACTATCAGATGTACTGACTCAGATGATGCTATAATGAAATTTTCAACTCCTGTCGAACTAAACACGTCAGCAAACCCCATTGCATACGCCGAGCCTCTTATGATGCTCGGCTCGTGCTTTACTGACAACATTGGCAAAAAGCTTGCCGATGACGGGTTCAATGTTGACATCAATCCAATGGGAGTACTTTTCAACCCTGCATCGATAGCCCGTGTCGTAAAACGTGCCTTTGAACAGCGCCCGTATAAATTAGATGATTTATATAAACACGACGACATCTGGCACTGCCTCGATTTTGCATCCAAACGTCAGGATGTCAATCCAGACGCCCTTCTCGACTCTCTTAACCGCGATTTCGCAAATTTTGCCCGGGCTCTTGACAATGCACAGACATGGATTATTACATTCGGCACTGCCTGGCTTTTCGACCATTTACCGACATCAAGTCTTGTCGGAAACTGTCATAAGCTTCCGGCAGCACAGTTTGAACGTCGGCGTCTTTCGGTCGATGAGATTGTCAAGTCCTGGCAACCCCTATGCAAAGGACGCCGTGTCATATTCACTGTCAGCCCTATACGACATCTCGCTGACGGCCTCCACGGCAACAGTCTTTCTAAGGCCACACTTCTTCTTGCAGTTGAAAGTCTTTGCAAGAATGGAGGAATGGAATATTTTCCTTCGTTCGAGATTATCAATGACGAACTCCGTGACTACCGATTTTACAATGCCGACATGAAACACCCGTCTCAGGTCGCAATCGATTATATTTACGAATGTTTTGGCAATGTATATTTTACAAAAGAAACAAAGGCCAAAGCACTCGAAACAAGGCGCGTGACTTTGCGCCTGAACCACAGTACAATTCTATGATATCAGATCTACACCCGACCCAAAATTCAAGTTCAGCATTAGAGACTTTGCATAAAAGGGTCTCACGCATTATCACCGACAGCCGTACTCCGGTCGCCGACTATTCGAAATGTGCATTTTTCGCTCTTATAACTCATACTGACAACGGCCACAGATACATACAGCATCTTTATGACAAAGGCGTTCGGATCTTTGTCATCAGTGAAATTCCGGCAGATATGACATCGATGCCGGATGCCGAATTCATAGTTGTCGATGACGTTTACGATGCCCTTGCACACTCTGCGGCCTCTGTGCGTGCATCCGTCCATTGTCCCGTCATAGGCATCACCGGCTCTACCGGGAAAACCGTATTCAAAGAAATGCTTAATGCCGCACTCGGACAAAAAATGAGATGCATACGCAGTCCACGCTCGTGGAATTCGCAAATTGGGGTGCCTCTGTCTCTTTGGAAACTTCGCGAAGATACCCAAATCGGTATCTTTGAGGCCGGTATTTCGCACAAAGGAGAAATGTCACGATTGCGTGACATGATTAAGCCCGTAATCGGCGTATTTACTGCTCTTAACGATGAGCATGCCTCGGGATTTGACTCTCTCGAAGATAAGGCGCATGAAAAAGCATTGCTTTTCACCGGCTGCCGTCGCGTATATTTCCCGGCGGGAGATACGCGCATCGAAAAAGCTTTGAATGAGACATTAACGGATGTCGAACTTGTCGCTGTCGATGGCTCGCTCACAGACCTTTGTTACCGGTTAGCAATTGACCTCGGAGCTAATCCGGATACGGCACGCTCAGCCATAGAAAATGCCGATTCTATCTCCGGTCGCATCGATTTAAGCGAGCTTACAGAGCTGACTTCCGTCGAATACGACCATTACACTACCGATAACGACGGCATCGATACGGCCCTTGATTTTGCCCTCCGGCGCAAATCACACCACCGTCGGCTTGTTGCCATCGTCGGAGACCTTTTTGTCTTTCCTTCTGATTGTCCTAAAGCTTATACTGAACTTGAGGACACGCTTTCTGCTGCCGGTGTTTCGCATCTCGTCTGTGTTGGGAAAACTATTCCGGAATATGCGCGTAAGTTCAATTCAGGTTTCGAGGTCTCGTTCTGTGAAAATATCAACGATGTCTATTCAGTCCTCAATGACAACGACTTGGCTGACAGTGTCATCTACATCAATACATTGGACAAAGGCAGTTCCAGGATTCTGCGCGACCGCATGAGTTCGCTGCGGCATATTACGCGTATGAATATCAATCTCGAAGCTCTTGCCTCTAACTTCAAGTATTATAAATCCCTGCTGCCTCAGGGCATACGTACGGTGGCAATGATTAAAGCTTCGGCCTATGGATGCGGAGCCGTAGAGGTCGCCCGCACACTTCAGGCTGCAAGCGTCGATTATTTTGCAGTTGCAGTCGTTGACGAAGGCACCGCTTTACGTGCCGCCGGAGTCACCACTCCGGTCATTGTACTCGACCCTTGGTGTACCGATCCACGTTCCATAGCCTTGAATAAGCTCGAGCCTACCCTTATGGCTCCGAATATCAATCTCATACAAGAGTTGGACAGAGCTGCAGCAGATGCTTCGCTTGACAGTTTCAACGTACACATCAAGATTGATACCGGCATGCATCGACTGGGACTGAACGAGGAACAAATTGACGAATTTGCTCACATGCTCGCTTCTTTTCCGAGACTCAATCCCGTTTCTGTATTCTCACATCTTGCCACCGCCGACTGTTTGGACCAAGACGAATATACACAATATCAACTACAGCTTTTCGACCGCATGAGCGACCGACTCGAACGGGCTCTAGAAAAGTATAAAGGCACTAAGGTCAAGCTATTGCGCCACATTCTCAACACAGCCGGCACACAGCGTTTCGGCAAAACGCATCACAACGATATGGTACGCATTGGCATTGGTCTTTACGGCATTTCGCCTCTTGCTCCCAATCCACGGCTGAAACCCGTAGCCACCCTTGCTACAACTGTCATTGCCCTGCAGTCTTATTCAAAAGGGCAGACCGTCGGTTATGGCCGCAAAGGTGTCCTCAAACGCGACTCTGTTATCGCCACGCTGCCTATCGGCTATGCCGACGGAATAAACCGACATCTCGGTTGCGGGAATGCTTCATTCATGATTGGAGGACGCTATTATCCCACTGTCGGAAATATTTGCATGGACCTTTGCATGATTGACGTAACTGACTGTCCCGATATAACCGTCGGTACTCCTGTCGAGATCTTTGGCGACAATGCTCCCATCGAAAGGCTTGCAGACACTCTCGGAACAATCCCATACGAAATTCTGACTTCTGTTTCACCACGTGTCAAGCGAGTGTATTTCCGTGGATAACAGCATAATGCATCAGCCTCAGCGCCTGTAATAATCTACGGTGACGGGGACGTCCGGTTGATAATTGCACAGACAGGAAAAATTTCGTAATTTTGTACGATTTTACAGGACGTAACCACACGTTTATAGAGCATTATCATCATATAAAATGATTCCAGGTCTCAAACGACTTCACGCATATATGCTCAAGCAGTTTCTACCGCTGCTTGTGATGACTTTCTTCATCTCTCTTTTCATAGTGATGATGCAGTTCCTTTGGCGTTACATTGATGACTTGGTCGGCAAAGGACTCGGTGTCGATGTCATAGCCGAACTGTTTTTCTATGCAGCGCTAACAATGGTACCGACAGCCCTACCCTTGGCTGTTCTGCTGGCATCCTTGATGACATTCGGCAATCTTGGCGAACGTCTTGAACTTACTGCCATGAAGTCTGCGGGAATTTCGCTTTTCCGCATCATGAAGCCGTTGATAGTCCTAATGGTTATGATTGCCTTAGGTGCATTCTTCTTCCAGAATAACGTTCTGCCCATAGCGCAGACCAAGATGTACACGCTGCTTTTCTCCATGCGCCAGAAGAGTCCCGAAATTGAGATACCTGTTAAATCATTCTACGATCAAATACCGGGGATGAATCTCTATGTCGACGGCAAAGACCGCGAATCAGGCACTCTCTACGGCATGATTATCTACGATGTGACACGAGGTATTGACAACACACGTGTCATTCTTGCTGATTCAGGTCGTCTGGCATTCACCGAAGACAAGACGCGTCTCTTTCTGCATCTTTATCAGGGCGAACTTTTCGAGAATTTTCAAAGCAACGCCATCTCGTCTAACGGCGGCTCTTATCTGCCGTTCAGGCGCGAATCTTTCTCGGACAAACAGGTTTACTTCGCCTTCGACGCCAATTTCAACCGCATAGACGAACAAGGTATTCGCTCACAGTACGTGGGTAAGAATATATCAGAACTCAACGTTGCCATCGACTCTATCAATCTTCAGGTCGACTCTATAGGCCGCGACTTCGGTCGTGAGCTTAAAGAACGTCCCGTATTAGGGATATCATATTACACTATGCAATATGTCGACCACAAACCCGTGCGTGTGCCGCGGCCCGAAGTGAAGATACCTAAGCCGGTCAATATTGATTCGATAATATCCAAATCCACCCCAGCCAACCAGAAAAACTATCTGACTCAAGCTATTGCAAAGATAAAACGTGAGCAGCAGGAATACCAGTTCAAAAGCACTGTCCTTGCCGAACAAGAAAAACTGATGAGGCGTCATCAGATAGAACTTATGCGCAAATTTACCTTATCGGTAGCCTGCATAGTTTTCTTCTTCATAGGCGCCCCTCTGGGTGCAATTATCAAAAAAGGCGGTATCGGGACTCCGTTGGTAATTTCGGTTATATTGTTCATTGTTTACTTTATCTTTGATAACTCCGGGTACAAATTTGCCCGTGATGGCAAAGTCGCCGTATGGTTTGGCATGTGGATGTCTACCATGGTTATGTTGCCGCTTGGTGTATTTTTTACATACAAAGCTGTCGGCGACACCGAAATGTTTGACGTCGAATTCTTCAAACGCTTCTTTGCCCGCTTCAAGCGCAAGTCCCCTACCCGTTCTGTCGAGGCCAAAGAACTTTCGATGGTCGACATCACTGCTGCCGAAGCTGCACCACGCCTCGACGCATTCATCAACATGCTGCAGACTCGTATGACAAACTCGTCGTCCAAATCTACCCAAGGTCCCGAAGCCGAAAATACAGCCGACAATAAAGACACAGTTATTACCATAGACAATACAGCCGATGTTGACGTCAACACAGAAAAAAATGTTTCGGCTTCCGTTACTATAACTCGGTCAGATGCTCCGAATCAAGAACCAGTTGAAACCGAAGACATCCATAACAAAACTGCCGGAGCCGAACAAGCCGCAAGCAAATATAAGCTAAAATCGCTCATAACACATCTTGAAAACTTACCGTTAGTAAGCAAAATCAAAAATCGCTTGTCTAAATCCAAGATCATTTTCACCAAAGAAGATAACATCTGCTATGACGAGCTTGTCGATTGGCTCTCTAACTCGGACGACCCGCATGTTATTGCGCTTCTCAACCAATATCCGCTGCATCTGTCAGCTCGCACCGCACCAAGCGTGATTGATGTTACACGCCGTATCAATGCCCGCTTGCTCGAAACTTCAGCCAATAATGATTCTAACGATATTTCCGAATGATTATGAATACTTCTCAATCAGACGACAAAGAGATAAAACTCGACAAAATAGAGGATGCAATCAACGACTTTGCACTAGGACGAATGTTAATCGTAGTCGATGACGAAGACCGCGAGAACGAAGGAGACATCATCATTGCCGCCGAAAAGATTACTCCCGAGCAAGTCAACTTCATGCTAAAGAACGCACGTGGTGTCCTCTGCGCTCCGATGTCAATGGACCGCTGCCGTGACCTTGGTCTCGATCATCAAGTTGACAACAACACATCCATGCTCGGAACACCGTTCACGATAACCGTTGACAAACTTGAAGGCTGCTCGACAGGCGTGTCCATTCACGACCGCTGTGCGACGCTCAACGCCCTTGCCGACCCCAACGCCAAACCCGAAGATTTTGGCCGTCCCGGCCATATCAATCCTCTTTATGCACAGGAACAAGGCGTACTTCGCCGCGCAGGACACACCGAGGCGGCAGTTGACCTTTGCCGTCTTGCCGGACTTCAGCCCGTTGGTGTACTTATGGAAATCATGAGCGATGACGGCACTATGGCACGTCTCCCCGAACTGCGTAAACTAGCTGACAAATGGGGTATAAAGATTATCTCTATCCGAGACCTTATAAAATACCGTCTAAGTTCTGAATCGCTTATCGAAGAAGGTTGCGAGGTTGACATGCCCACCGCATACGGCCATTTCAGACTCATTCCTTTCCGCGAACATGCCAACGGTCTCGAACATATTGCTCTAATCAAAGGCGATGTCGCCTCGGAGCCCGAGAAGCCGGTTCTTGTACGCGTCCACTCATCATGCGCTACCGGTGACATTTTCGCCTCGCAGCGTTGCGATTGCGGCGAGCAACTTCATCAGGCTCTTCGAATGATTGAAAAAGAAGGGCGCGGCGCCGTAATTTATCTTTCGCAGGAAGGACGCGGAATCGGACTCATGGACAAAATAAAGGCTTACAAACTTCAGGAACAAGGTCTTGATACGGTTCAGGCAAATCTCCACTTGGGTCACCGCGCCGACGAACGCGACTACGGTGTCGGTGCGCAAATTCTTAATCGTCTCGGCATTAAGAATATGCGGCTTATGACCAACAACCCTATCAAACGCATCGGACTTGAAGGTTACGGACTCAATGTCGTCGAAAACGTGCCTATCGAGATTGAGCCAAACAAGTACAACCGTTTTTACATGCATACAAAAAAAGAACTCATGGGACACAATCTGCATAAGGTTGACTGAGACGCATGAATAAACTTCTTTACAACGAATCAAATTTAACAAACTGCATAAAATTTTTCAACCATGGCTGAAAAAATAGAAAACCCCGAAGAAAACGAAGCTAAAGGTTTCAACTTTGTTGAACAGATAGTATATGATGATCTTAAAGCCGGAAAAAACGGAGGCAGACTCAACACCCGATTCCCGCCCGAACCCAACGGCTATCTCCATATAGGACATGCCAAAGCTATTTGTATGGATTTTGGCATTGCCGAAAAATTCGGCGGGACCTGCAATCTCCGTTTCGACGATACCAATCCCGTTAAAGAAGATGTCGAATATGTCGACGCCATCCGCGAAGATATACATTGGCTCGGCTTTGACTGGGGCGACCGCGAATATTACGCTTCGGACTATTTTGAAAAACTGTATAATCTGGCCGAACGCCTTATCCGCGAAGGCAAAGCCTATGTCGATGACCAGACATCCGAGCAGATTGCTTCACAGAAAGGCACACCCACCGAACCCGGTCAGGAAAGTCCCTACCGTAACCGCTCGGTCGAAGAGAATCTTGACCTTTTCCGCCGAATGAACGCCGGCGAATTCCCCGACGGAGCTCGTGTACTCCGTGCCAAGATAGACATGGCTTCGGACAACATGCATTTCCGTGACCCAATCATGTACCGCATCATACATACTCCGCATCATCGCACCGGTGACAAATGGAAAGTTTATCCTATGTATGATTTTGCTCATGGTCAGAGCGACTACTTCGAAGGTGTCACCCACTCCATCTGCACACTCGAGTTCGTACCTCACCGTCCTCTTTACGACTACTTTGTCCACGAACTTGCCGACGAAAGCTACTGCCCACGTCAGATTGAGTTCAACCGTCTCAATCTCACCTATACCGTGATGTCGAAGCGTAAGCTCCTTACACTGGTCAAAGAAGGTCTTGTCAGCGGATGGGACGACCCACGCATGCCTACAATCTGCGGTATGCGCCGTCGCGGATACACGCCAAAAGCAATTCGCAAATTCATCGATACAATCGGATACACCAAGTACGAAGCCCTTAATTCTGTGTCTCTGCTCGAGCACGCTGTCCGCGATGACCTCAACGCTATCGCCACTCGCGTCATGGCAGTCCTCAATCCTCTTAAAGTAGTTATCACCAACTATCCCGAAGGACAGACCGAGACTGTGACTATGGAAAACAACCCCGAAGACCTTTCGACCGGAACCCACGAAATGCCTTTCGCTCGTGAGATATACATAGAGCGCGAAGACTTCATGGAGAATCCTCCCAAAAAATTCTTCCGTCTGGCCCCGGGCAGCGAAGTTCGACTCAAGGGCGCTTATATTATCAAATGCGACGACGTCATTAAAGATGCCGATGGAAACATCACCGAACTTCACTGCTCGTATGCCCCCGAAACACGTTCGGGACTTCCGGGAGCAAACCGCAAAGTCAAAGGTACTCTACATTGGGTTTCGGCAAAAGATGCAGTAGATGCCGAAGTCCGTATCTACGACCGTCTGTTCAATGTCGAGAATCCGGCTGCCGAAACTGACCGCGACTTCCGGGAAATGCTAAATCCAGATTCGCTGAAAACAATCACCGGTGTAAAAATCGAGCCGTTCGCTGCCTCTATCGCCACCCCGGGAACCAAATTCCAGTTCCAACGCATCGGCTACTTCACTCCTGACCTCGACTCCACACCCGATAAGATTATTTTCAACCGAACTATCGCTCTTAAAGATACTTGGGAAAAAGTCCAGAAAAAAGCCTGACAGAAATGCCCGAAGAATTTGACAAGGAAAGACAACAGCTATTAGACCGCTTCAAGGAATCGCTCCGCGGTATCGCCGATGATTACTTTTTCGATGAAGATGACCTTATCGAAATTTTTGACTATGCCGGAGACCTTAACAATGACTATCTGCGAGCCGAGGCTCTGATGCGTGCCGCAAGATTCTATCCTGACAGCGAGCCTATGCGACAGCGGCGAATCACTTTTTACGCCGATGTCCTTGACCCCGCCATGACTGAAGGTATGGTTGAGGACAGTTCGGATGACGGCTCATTGCTGACTCAGATTGCGCTCTTGCGCAATTCGAGTGTAGGCAAAGAGGAAATACGACGTCGCATGGAGGAATTTCTGGTCAAATACCCGCCTTTCGATGATGAAGAGACTATCCGCTTTGTCGCTTTAGGCAACGATTTCATGTTGCTAAACTGGATGTATGAGATATTTCCCAAAATAGCCGAACACGTTGTTAATGAGGATGTGCTTCTGTACGAAATGGGATTCGACTTCTACGACACATTCTCGCTTGAACGCAATTTTGACAAAGCTTCCGAACTTCTTGGACGTCTGGTCGAAAAAATGCCATTTGTTGCCGACTATTGGCAAATTCTCGCACGCTCGCAGTATTACAGCACAAAGTACCGCAACAAATACGAAGAATCACTCGAACTGGCACTTGCCCTAAACCCTGAGCATCGCGAGTCGCTTCTTTTCAGAGCCGAAATTATAGAGAACGAGCAGTCTGCCGACAAGAATAAAGATAAGTTGGCCGAAATATGCGACTTATATCCCGCCGAAGAACAACCTCTAAAATTGTTGTTATCCACAATGGACGAGAAAATAATGTCGGCCGAAGGCGTAAAACGACTTCAGACATTCCTCGAAGCACATCCCGATTCATATTTTGCCATTAGCGAGCTTTTGGCAATAGACCCGGAGAAAGCCGAACCGTTTTTGGACAAATTCGAAAGTGCATCACGGCTCAGTTCCTCGATAGGACATGTATGGGCTATGGTGCTCTATATGCTTGTCGACAGGCAACCCTCTGCTATTCCGGTAATTATTGGTCATGTTTTGTCAGGTTATAAAACCCGCAACGAAGTCGTCGAAGATAATTTTTATGTCGCTGCGATAGAGTGTACATTTTATCTCCAAAATTTCGAGTTGATGTTATCGCTCGTCAACAGCTATTGCACGATATACGAAAGCAATTCGACAATAATACTCTTGCTCGCTATCGCTCAGGCAAAAACAGGCAACATCAGCGAAGCTCGTTCTTATGCACAGCTATACCTGCGCATGAATTTCAAGGCGATGACCGAAACCGACGGATGGCATCTTGTCAGCCGTATGGTCAATATTGGTGCACGACAACTGATGTATGACCTTATTAACCGTACTCAGCCCGGTTCCGTCCCCCCGTTTAATCCCAAAGCATACAATCCCTATGGACTGTTTTCGCCCGAGCCACCCGAATCCGACCCTTCTGAAATCTTTCTCGACTCACAGGAAGACTTCTGACCGTAAATGTAAAATTAATACGACAATCCTACAATGATACAGGGTTGTCGTTTTTACAATATTTATGACACATTGATGTCGAAACATCATTAGTTCTGTCACAAGCCTTTGACACGGTCGGGATGTTTGGATATGAAATCTTTCCAGGTCGATGATCCGGAAAGTTTTATCGGACGCGTTGACTCATAAAAATGGCACAAAGCTGCGGCAAGAGCATCAGTGGCATCAAGTTCGAGATCAAGAGCAGAAGAGTCAATCTCAAGTATTCGGCGAAGCATCTCTTTTACCTGGTCCTTGGATGCCGCGCCATTGCCGGTGATTGCCTGCTTGATTTTACGAGGCTCATACTCGGTAATAGGCACCTGACGGGCGAGTGCAGCGGCCATGGCCACACCTTGAGCACGACCCAGTTTCAACATCGACTGAACATTCTTACCAAAAAATGGAGCTTCGATAGACATTTCGTCGGGAAGGTACTGCTCGACAAGCGATAGTACCCTGTCATAGATTCGGTGTAGACGCATATAATGGTCCTCGAATTTTGACAAGCGGATCACCCCCAAAGCTATAAGTGCCGGTTTTTTAACTTTGACGCCAAGTATTCCGTACCCCATGACATTAGTACCGGGGTCAATGCCGATGATGACCTTGTCCCATTCGTTGAGCGAGCGGGACGAATCTGCTGTATGGCTGTCGACAGCTTTATTAACGGTCATCAGTCAAGAACTTCAAGATAAGAGGTAAAGAAAAGCACATTCTCGCCAAAACGCGACTGCATGTCATCACGCAACAGCACAGCAGTATCATCATGCCAGCGCACGGCCTCACGCAAACTCGGAGCTTTTAGTTGCAAGGCATAACTCGAACCATCCGGATCTTCATTTGAAACAACACGTGTCAGCATGGGGTCTGTCAGAAAACCCGTGGCAAGCGCGGCCTGCATATATACCTTGCGAATCCATACCAGAAACTCGCTCCGTACGGTCTTGTGTACTGAAAATGTAGTGTTGAGTATATACATCTTTACAATTTAAATTTACGTCGCATTTCTCGGAACGCGAAGCCAACGTGACGGAAGAGCGTCGGGAAAAAGCCATAATAATGCGACATTATTTTGAAACGCTCAATCAGCGAAGCTCGACGATTCTGCGTTGTCATTCCCTCACTCAGATAGTCAATTGTCACACTGTCTACGTAGACATTTTGACGCGAATGCTGCAAGCAACGAAGACACCATTCGTAATCTGCCGAATAACGCCAACATGTATCATAAAGCGGCGCTAAGCGTCGCAGCACGGTAAATGCCTGATGGCAGACCACCATACCATTGGCAAACGATTTGTATGTCAATTTATTAGGGGCTCGAAGATGGCGCTCGCCGACATAATTGCGGTCTTTGTCGACAAGAACAGTCTGACCATAAATTACACCGGGAAAATCGTATTTGAAGGCCGCATCAGCCAGAAGCTTCAATATTTCAGATGAGTGAAAGCTGTCTCCGGCATTCAAAAATATAAGATATTCGCCTTTGGCGACTCCCAGAGCTTTATTCATTGCATCATAGAGTCCATAATCCGCTTCGGATATTATATGGGTGCGTTCAGTAGCCAATTGTTTGGCTATCTGCACAGTATCGTCTTTTGATGCACCGTCCATTATGATATGCTCGTAGCTCTCACACGTCTGTTCGGCTACCGAACGCATTGTCGCCGGTAATGTTTCGGCGGCGTTAAACGTGACAGTGATTATCGAGAAAAGCGGACGTTGCGAATTCATCGTGGATTTTTTTATTTTTTGCAAATATAAAGATTATCCTCCAAATAATGAAATTTTTAAATTAACTTTGCAAACATATAATACATTGCAAACATTAATAAACACCAATAAATTCTTCATTATCATCAATGAGAAAAAATTTAATCATAGCAATGGCTATTGTCTCACTTCCCTTGGGAATGAGCGCTGTCACGCCGTTGTGGATGCGCGATGTCGCCATCTCTCCGGACGGCTCTGCAATAGCCTTTACTTATAAGGGCGACATCTGGACCGTGCCTTCGTCCGGAGGCAATGCAACTCGTCTTACATCGACCGAGTGCTACGAAACTACTCCCATATGGAGTCCTGACAGCAGACAGATTGCCTTTGCGTCGGACCGGCATGGCAACTTCGATGTTTTTATCGTCGACGCTAAGGGAGGCGCTCCAAAACGTCTCACATCTAACTCTGCAGCCGAAACTCCCGAAGTTTTTAGTCCAGACGGCAAATCGGTATGGTACAGTGCTGCTATTCAGGCGCCTGCAGCTTCGGCTATGTTTCCGACTTCACGAATGACACAGTTATACAGCGTTCCGGCCAAAGGTGGCGCTCCGGTACAAATTATGGCAACGCCTGTACAGACGCCATCGTTTATCGGAAATGACGGTTCTTTTCTATATCAGGATATCAAGGGTTTTGAAGACCAATGGCGCAAACACCACACCTCGTCCGTGACACGTGATATCTGGAGGTATGACGCCAAGACTAAGAAACATACCAATCTGACTGACCGTCCCGGCGAAGACCGGAATCCCCTTGTTGCCGGTGACGTATTTTATTTTCTCAGCGAACGCGAGCCTTCCAAGAGCATAAATGTTTACGAAGCGCCTATCACTAACCCTGCGGCAGCCCGTCAACTTACCGACTTCAAGACTCACCCGGTACGCTTTCTTTCGCGCTCGAACGACGGCAAACTTGCCTTCGGCTATGACGGCGAAATCTACACCATGGCTCCCGGAGGTAAACCGGCAAAACTTGCTGTCGAAATTATTGACGACTACTACGAACCGGTCGAAAAGACTTCGATACGGGGTGCTTCGGGCGCCATTCCCTCGCCAGATGGTAAAAGCTTGGCTTTTATTTCGCGAGGCGATGTATTTGTAACATCGGTCGAATATAAAACCACCAAACAGATTACTCATACACCCGAAGCCGAAAGCGGCGTCGTATGGACTCCCGATGGCAAAGCTCTGGTTTATGCTTCCGAACGCGACGGCCGTTACAACATTTATAAAGCCGAGATGGCACGCCCCGACGAAGAACTCAACTTTGAAAACGCTACTACTATCAAGGAAACGCCTCTTTTCAAAGCTGACAAACACGAACGTTATGCTCCGGACTTCTCGCCTGACGGCAAGCAGATGGCATTCATTCTTGACCGCAACAAACTCGCCGTTATGGATGTGAAATCCAAATCAATACGCGTGCTTACGGACGGAAGTCTGACACCGGGGCGTTCAAGCGCTTTTAATTATTTATGGAGTCCCGATTCAAAATGGATTGTTTTCGAAGGCGTTGACCGCCGTCATGATCCTTATTATGACATTATGCTCCTCGATGTCACAAGCGGCAAATCCGCAAACCTTACCAACAGCGGATACTTCGACGAGTCGCCGCGATGGGCAATGGACGGCAACGCCATTCTATTTCTGTCCGAACGCTACGGTATGCGCAACCACGCTTCATGGGGTTCGATGTACGATGCCATGCTCGTATTCCTCAATCAGGACGCTTACGACAAGTATCGCCTTAGCGAAGAGGATTATGCCCTTCGGAAAGAGCTTGAAAAGAAAGCAAAAAAGGATAATGACAAAGATGACTCGAAGAAGGATAAAAAAGATAATAAGGACAGCGAATCCGAAAATAACAAGGACATTAAAGTCGAATTAGACGGTCTCGAAGACCGAATTGTCCGTCTCACCCCAATGTCCTCCGAAATGTCTGACGCCATACTCTCGGGCGACAATCTCTATTATCTGACAAATGCCAACAACGGAGTTCAGTTATGGAAACTCGATATCCGCAAGGACGAACATAAAATGATATCCAAAATGGATGGCGCAAGATACTTCGCTCCTGACAAAAAAGGCGACAACATATTCATCCTTGGCAGCCAAATGCGCAAACTCTCGCCCAAGACTGACAAGATATCATCGATAAGCTATTCGGGCACACGTACAATCGACCATGCTGCCGAACGAACCGCCATGTATGACAAAATGGTGCGCGAAGAACGTGAACGTTTCTATACTCCCACTATGCATGGTGTCGACTGGGATGCTATGACAAAGAGCTACAGACGCTTTCTTCCCCACATCAATAACAATTATGACTACGCCGAAATGTTGTCCGAACTTCTTGGCGAACTCAACGTCAGCCATACCGGCGGTCGATTCTACGGTAATCCGGATTCCAACGCCGATCGCACGGCATCACTTGGACTCCTTTACGACCTTACTTACACCGGCAAAGGCGCCAAAGTTGCCGAAGTTCTTGTCAAAGGTCCTTTTGACCGTGCCGAATCCAAGATGACTCCCGGAGCTGTCATTAACGAAATTAACGGTATACAACTTGACCCTCAGACCGACTATACCGCTGCACTTACAGACCTTAGCGGCAAGAAAACCCTTGTAAGTTTCACTACACCTTCCGGTGAGAAAGTCGATGAAGTTGTAATCCCAATTTCATCGGGACGTCAAAGCTTGCTCATGTACGATCGCTGGGTCAAAAGCCGTGCCGCTTATGTCGACAGCCTCTCTAACGGCCGCCTGGGATATGTACACATCCAGTCGATGGACGACGACTCGTTCCGTAAAATATATTCTGATGCTCTTGGCAAATATAACGACCGCGAAGGTCTTGTCGTAGATATCCGCTGGAATGGCGGAGGTCGCCTGCACGAAGACATCGAAGTCTTCCTTACCGGCAAAAAATATCTTACACAGGAAATTCGCGGTGTCAAAGTCTGTGACATGCCTTCACGACGCTGGAACAAACCATCGATTATGGTCATGGCTGAAGCTTGCTATTCTAACGCCCACGGTACTCCTTGGGTATACAAACACCAGAATATTGGCAAGCTTGTCGGCATGCCAGTCCCCGGCACTATGACTTCTGTCAACTGGGTTACAATGCAGGATCCTTCCCTCGTTTACGGCATCCCGGTTATCGGATATCGCACCGCCGAAGGAACATTCCTTGAAAACTCGCAGCTCGAGCCGGATATTAAAGTTGCCAACACTCCCGAGACCATTGTCAAAGGCATTGATATGCAACTAAAAACCGCTGTTGAGACACTGCTTCACGACATAGATACTGCAAAATCGGCAAAATAAATTTAGCAAAGCATCTCCAAATTCTCGGCAAACGACAATATTCTTCCTAAAAAGCCTGTCTGTGACAAATTATTCATTGACCAAATAGTCACAGACAGGCTTTAATACATATAAATCTCACCGAAATTCACATACTTAGTACTCCACTTGCACAAGTTTAATTAATGAATATGTAAATATTTTATTGTATGAATACAAATTCAAAGTCTACAAGTATTTCTTAAAATTCTCAAATGCTGAAATTTTTATATTGAAAATCATGAAAGAAAATTTGTGCTGAACAAAAAAATTTGTACCTTTGTACCCGCAAACCGAATGGCGCATTAGTGTAGAGGCCTAGCACGCCGCCCTCTCAAGGCGGAGACTCGGGTTCGAATCCCGGACGCGCTACTACCCCACTCCGCAGGACTTCACTCCTGCGGTTTTTTTGTATGACATCTTTCTCATACATCTGTGGCAAAGTCCACAAAGGTCCCCAAATGGATGGGCTGATGGTGAAAAAATCTCAAAAATTTTGTCATCTGCCTAAAAGACTGTAATTTTGTCTACAAATAGAAATATTCAAATTAAATGTTGACTTACAACACTCAGCTTAAAGAGCTCAAATTGCCCGAATACGGACGCAACATACAGCAGATGGTCGACTTCTGCAGGACCATCGATGACCGCGATGAGCGCACGCAGTGCGCTTATACCATCATCAATTCGATGCGCACACTTTTCCCCGACCAGCGTACCGATGACAACCATAAATTCTGGGACCATTTGGCTATGATGGCCGATTATGACCTGGATATCGACTGGCCTGTCGAGATTACTCGTCCCTCGGATATCGAGCCTGTCCCCGACCCTATTGTCCGTGACGATGAACCTATCCTCGCACGTGGTTACGGCAAGAATCTTGAACGCATGATTTATATTGCCGCCGAGATGCCCGAAAGTGAAGACCGCTGGGCTCTGGTTACACTGATTGCTTCGCAGATGAAAAAAATGTCTCTCGAAATGAATGGTGAAGCTTCGACCGACGAACGGATTTTTCATGAGCTTGAAGATATTTCAGGCGGTCGTATCCTCATAAATCCAGATGATATGCCTCTGCATGAATTCATCGCCGCACCTCGCTCAAAGAAGAAAAAGAAAAAATAATACCCTTAAGATGATTGAACGCAAACAGGTATCTGTCATTGGTCGTGTCAATAAAACTCACGGTGTCCGTGGCGAACTATCGGTGACAATCTCAGCGGATGTCGACCCCGCTGATTTGCGATGCATTGTTTTTGACATAGACTCGATTCTTGTGCCGTTCTTCATTTCTTCTTCGCGTACCAAGGGGACTGAATCGTGGCTTATTTGTATCGACGGCATAGACACTGATGATAAAGCTGCACCTTTTGTCGGAAAAGATATTATGGCGCTGAAAGATGATTCCGCAATTTCTTCGACCTCCGAGGATGGAGAAGAAGGCGTCTTTCTTGAAGACCTTGTCGGCTGGAAAGCTTTTACAACTGATGGTCATTGTCTTGGTACAATTTCGGCGGTAGATGATTCTACCGTAAATTATCTTTTGGTTATTACTCCCGACGATGACAAGTCTGATATCCTTGTTCCTGCTGTTGACGAATTTATAGAACAACTTAATCCTGACCGGCATTCAGTTACGCTTTCTCTTCCATCTGAACTTATCCAACTTAACGACTGAAAAATGGAATTTGACGAACAGCAAGCGATAAAATACATGCTTTCGCATGCCGATATATCCCGACAATATGATGATGACCAGATTCTCAATTTAATTGATATCATTTGGGATTATTACGAAGACAAAGGACTGCTCGACATTTCACTCGAAGATGACTCAGAAGTCGACAAAGATGACCTGATATGCCATACCATCAAGCTCTTAGCCAAAGACACCGGCAACGAAATTATAATGGAGGACATTCCGGCACTTGTCGGTGCTGAACTTGAATACGAATCAACTCTGGATGTATTCTGATACAGCAGCATTCTGAGCCCGTCGTATTTTCGGCACTTTACAACGTTTAGACCTTTATTTTCTGAATCTACGTAATTTATTCTTATGACCAAAACTTCAAGAAAACTAATAACAGCAATATCTGTCCTACTCATTAGCACATTATCGGTCAAATCACAGGTTTACAACGACAATGATGAAACTTTGGGATTGTCATACGAACAGAATCTGCTTACCCCTGTAGTCCCGGACAAGGCATCAGCGCAAGTTGTAAGACACATGGACAATATAGGCAAAACTTTAACCAAGCACGATTTCGAAGTAAAGAAGGCCCGCAAGGGTGAAGTCCTCGATATTGTCATGCCGGTAAGCATATTATTTACGCCCGGCGATACCATTCTCAGAAGTGCCGCTTTGCCTGTACTCCGTGCTTTTGACGCTCTTATCCGCCGTCCCGAGCTTTATAAAGTTATCATTGTCGCACATACTGATAATACCGGTGACGAACTTTACAGCAAACGCTTGAGCATAGCAAGAGCAAAATCTGTTGAACGTTTTCTCGAAAGCCTTGTATCAGGGATTAAGACCAATATCATTAGTTATGGACTGGGCTATGACAAAGCGCTTGTGCCAAACAATTCGATTGTCAACCGGGCACGCAACCGCCGAATCGATATTTATATCGTTCCCGGAGTGGCGCTTGTTGACCTTGCCCGCAAAGGCAAATTGTCCTGAGCGCGGCTGTCATATTTCGTGACTGAACTTATTTCTTTGCCGGAACAATAACAAATTCGGGACGCCAGGCATCAACATCGACAGCTTGTCCCAGACCTTCCATCAAGGGTACTGTCGTATCCGCATCTGAGAAGATAATCAGAACTCGGTCGCCGGTCTTATTATCAAGTTTGTCAACGACCAAAACATCCGCATCAGCTACACGCTGACGACGGAAAGTGGGTGTACCGCGCCACATTGCAGGATGCTCGCGACGGATCTTCATTGCCTGCGCTACATAGTCACGCAATGATGCTTCTGCTCCGCTGCGTGCTTCAAGATGGCCCGAGGTGCGCGATATATTGTCTTTTTGGCCTCCGGTAAGACCGCGTGTAGTGTCGCCGTACTCATCGCCATAATACAATGTGACAGGTCCGTTGTAGGCGGCAAGGATAGCTATGCGAGCCATTTGTTTATCCCAATAATGCTCATCCTTCGGGTCAAAATGATCTGCGAGACGATAACCGTCATGGTTTGTCAGAAATAGATTGGGGATTACCGAGTCCGTGGCATAACCGCGTACTGTCGGTTCGGACAATATTGTAACTATATCATCCCAGCCATTGACAAGTCCTTCGCCCTTTGTTTCCTGCATAGGTCCGGAAATCAACTCCTTACCCTGAAAATCAAAAGCCGACAAGAGTCCTCCGTCACGATATACACCTTTATTAACTACTGAGGCATCACCCCAGTCTTCGCCTACCATGTAGCCAAGAGTTCCCCATTGTTCGCCCCGTTCGCGACGTTGTTTTGTCAAATCTTCAACGGCCCCACGGATTTCAATCCAGTAATTGTGGCCGCCCTGCATAGCCTGATATGCTTGGTCAAGACGCCATCCGTCCACATTGAACTTATCAATCCAATATGTTGCGACATCCTTGAAATATTCAAGCGAGCCCGGGTAGGCTACATTCGATTTATACGGCTCACGATCATTCGATGAAGGCGTCGCATCGAGCTTATGGCCACCTGGCGAAGGGGTCGTGACTCCGCCATGATGTCCGAAGACACCGTCAAGTATTACATACAGTCCGCGTTTGTGTGCCTCATCGACAAGCTGTCTGAATTCTTCTTCAGTTCCGAAATGAGGGTCGATGCTAAAGTAGTCATTGGTGAAATATCCTGTCGCCTGCAACTTCTCGCCCCCGGTAGCCTTCGATGAGTCAAAAACAGGAGTCAGCCATATAGCATTGACACCCAACGATTTGATATAGTCCAATGCTGAAATGATACCTGCAAGATTGCCGTTTTTAGTCTGGTTGTCAGGACCCCACATGGCCGTATATCCGGGAGCGCCGTCAGGATCATGCATGAATGAGGCCACCATTATCTGATAAATAGTCAGCGAACGCTGCTCGTCCGGAACAGCAGTAAAAGCACGCGTAGGTAAGAACAATCCGCCGAAAACGGCTGCAAGCAAAAGCCAGATTTTTTTCATATTCTATTTAATTTTCAAATCATGGTAATGTCTGAATCAAATCTCGATTGCCATTAAAGAATAGCGGAAATAGTTGATTAAGCCTATAAACTATTTCACGACTCGGCACCTGAAAATTCCATCAAATAGGCCTTGATGAAATCGTCAAGCTCTCCGTCCATGACACCATTGACATCCGAAGTCTGATAATTAGTGCGATGGTCCTTGACACGACGGTCGTCAAAAACGTACGACCTTATCTGACTGCCCCACTCTATTTTCATTTTTCCGGCTTCAATCTTGGCCTGTTCCTGAAGACGATGCTGCAGCTCTTTGTCATAAAGTATCGAACGCAGCTGTCGCATGGCGTTTTCCTTGTTCTTGGGCTGGTCACGTGTTTCGGTATTCTCTATCAGAATCTCCTCGTGCTCGCCGGTATAAGGGTCGACAAACTGATAACGCAAACGCACACCGGACTCGACCTTATTAACATTCTGTCCACCGGCGCCTCCCGACCTGAAAGTATCCCACGAAATCGCAGCCGGGTCCACTTTAACTTCAATGGTATCATCGACCAGTGGAGTAACAAAGACCGATGCAAAAGACGTCATACGCTTGCCCTGTGCATTGAACGGCGATACACGCACAAGACGGTGTACACCATTTTCACTCTTGAGATAACCATATGCAAAATCGCCCTCGATATTTATAGTACAGGATTTGATACCTGCTTCATCACCGTCAAGAATATTGGCAATCGACGTCTTATAGCCATGCTTCTCGCACCAGCGCAGATACATACGCATAAGCATCGAAGCCCAGTCCTGACTCTCGGTACCGCCGGCTCCAGAATTAATTTTAAGCACAACGCCAAGCTTATCCTCCTCGCGGCGTAGCATATTGCGAAGTTCAAGATTCTCTATCAAAAGAATAGCCCGACCGAAAAGTTCGTCAATCTCAGACTCCTCAATCAAACCTTCCTTGACAAAATCCCACCCGGTGACAACTTCCTCGACAGCCTTGTCTACTTCATCAAAGCCATTTAGCCAGCCCTGGATGTCCTTGATTTTTTTCATCTGAACCTGTGCCTCCTTGGGATGCTCCCAGAAATCAGGAACATGAGTGTGAAGTTCCTCTTCTTCAAGTTGGATTTTCTTGTTGTCAATATCAAGATAGCGATGTAATGCATCGCGACGCTCAACAGCATTCTTAAGTTGGTCTTGAGTAATCATAAAAGTACAATACAAAATATTTAACAGAGTCCTAATGCCTGCCATTCAAAATTATCTTGCATTTTGACCTTAAAAACCGACATTACATATTGTCAGAATATATAATTTGCCAAACAAACTTAGCTATTCACAGATGTCACCGGAAAAGCACTCATCAATAAAAACACCTGTGCAAAAATCACGGCAGTGGACAGCATTTAGCAAAACCGGGTCAAAACCAATCGATAAAGCACGAATGACGACACCTAAACCCCAAAATCAATGCAAAGTTAATAAATCATGCTCAAAAACGCTTCAAAATTCAAAAAAAATGTTTACCTTTGTCCCCGAAAAAGCGAGTAACCATTTAAAACTCGCCCCCAAGGAGCGATGCTCGAGTGGCTGAAGAGGCACGCCTGGAAAGCGTGTATACCCCAAAAGGGTATCCCGAGTTCGAATCTCGGTCGCTCCGCAATGAAACACGCTAACTAACAGCAACTTAGTTAGCGTGTTTTTTACCTTTTTAAGCCTCGAAATGGGTTAAAAAAAATGGTAATCGTACCGAAAGTTTGCTAAATTTTCAGACTTTTTCCGAAAGTTTCCGAAAAATCACCGCGCCAATCACCGCACCAAAATGCGGTGCGGGGAAAGCAAATTGAGGGAAGATGCCGCCTTTTTAACCATGGCAACAACCAAACTTTATCTCGACATGAGAAAAGTCGGAAAGGATTCCGACAAGGCAGTATCGCTGAAACTTGCGCTCAACCACCGCAACAGCACAGTCTACATCACCCTCCCTATTCAGCTGACCAAGGACCAGTGGAACGCCACTGAAAGCAAGGTCAAGAACCATCCTCAGAAGAATAAGCTCAACGCGATACTTAAGCAGCGCACTTCCGCCGTTGACGTTATTCTTCAGGAACTCGGATTGTCGGGCGTTCTCGCATCTCTCACTCCGGCTGAGTTGAAAATCAGAGTACAGGCCGCGCTTCAAGGCTCCACGGTCGAGGCGTTTGAGGCAGCAAAGGCTGTGGCAAAGCCGAAGCCCGCACCGAAGAAGAAGTCCAACCGCGACAATCCCCACTCATTCGCCAACTGGTTTAAGACGGTTATGAACCGCCACAAAACCCGCACCTACGACATCTACCGCTCTACATTCAACCGCATGGAGGCTTGGCTTGGCGAAGAACTCTATGAGCTTACGTTTGAGGATATTCGCAAGGACTGGTGCATCCGCTTTGACGAATTTCTCGCAGAGAACGGCGCCCCCTCTCCCAATGGTCGCGGTGTTCACTTCCGTAATATCCGTGCGGTGATCAACGATGCTCTCGACAACGAAATCACCGAGCGTAACGGCATGCGCGGTTTCAAAATCCCGAAGGCACCCACACGAAAGCGCAATCTTTCGGTGGGCCAAATCCGCAAGCTGCTTCTTGCCCAGGATTTGGAGCCTTGGATGGAGAAGTACCGCGACTTCTTCGCCCTGTCGTTCATGCTGTTAGGTATGAACTGCAAGGACATCTGCTTGCTAACGGAGGAAAGCGAAGGGCGTGTAGAGTTCTTCCGCTCCAAAACAAGCAAGCCGTTCTCAATCAAGGTACTGCCCGAAGCCCAGTACCTTATTGATAAGTACCGCGGCACCCAGGGCTATCTTCTTAACTTCGTGGAAGGTAAGAAGAACTACCGCATGTTCTACAATCGCATGGCATACGCATTGCCAAAGATTAAGGACCTGCTCAACAAGCGCGATGACGGCATCGTAATCAAGGAACTTACAAGCTATTGGGCGCGTCACACATGGGCGACAATAGCTGCCTCGCTCGACATTCCGCGAGATACGATAGAGGCTGCTCTTGGCCACAATCAGCATGACGTCACCTCAATCTACATTGAGTTCGACATGCGCAAAGTAGACGAAGCCAACCGCAAAGTCCTTGATTACGTTCTCTACGACAAGCGATAGAAAGTGTCCTACAATCTGTCCTAAAAAGTGTCCTGACTTGTGTCCTATTTAGGAGGTCAGTCTACAATCGGATTTATCAAAAGCTTGTGATAAACCCAATTATCTAAAGTTCAATATTATCAAAAGTAAGATTGGACTATTCTGATAT
>OGOU01000884.1_pt1 | contig 24583 bp, 23 predicted proteins | sample 1552721 | NCBI WGS metagenome assembly OGOU01 (sample SAMEA2580176, study PRJEB22360) | human gut metagenome | biome: human gut; feature: human-associated habitat; material: faeces | place: Denmark | collected 2008/2010
GAGAGCGGTCACAATTTTTTGAAAAGAATTAATTAAATAAAGTTTTTTAATTTTTTTGAAAAAAGTATTGACACAACTGTTATTACTGTATATACTGTTTATATACAGTAATTCGGAAAGAGGTGTTAAATTGAACATTATAATTAACAATAAAATCGGCACACCGATTTACGAGCAGGTCTATACACAAATTAAAAAAGAGATTATGAGTGAAAATCTTATTTCTGACGAACCTCTACCCTCAATACGAAGTCTTGCAAAGGATTTGCGGATAAGCGTAATAACTACAAAGCGAGCCTATGACGAGCTTGAAAAGGACGGGTTAATTTACACGGTTGCGGGAAAGGGCTGCTTTGTTGCAGCAAAAAACCTTGAGCTGATCAGGGAGCAAAACCTGCTTCATATTGAAGAATACATCAAAAAAATTTCCGAGCTGGCAAGGCAGTGCCGGATTAAAAAATCGGAAATCCATCAGATGATAGATTTAGTCTATGAGGAGATATGAAAATGAATGCAATAGAAATTAAAAATCTGAGTAAGCACTATAAAAACTTTACTCTTGATAATCTGAATTTAACACTGCCAAGCGGCTGTGTTATGGGGCTTATAGGCAGAAACGGCGCAGGCAAAACCACAACAATGAAGCTTTTGATTGACGCAATAGTTCCAAGCAACGGTAGAATAACAATTCTGGTAAAGGACAACCGCAATTTTAAAATCAAAGAGGATATAGGTATTGTGCTCGATGATACCGGCTTTTGCGAAGCCTTTAAAGCAAAGCAGATTAATACCTTTTTTAAGCTTTCCTACAAAAACTGGGACGAAAAATACTTTTATGAAATGCTTGACAGACTGAGCGTTCCTACAGACACAAAATTCGCTGAAATGTCGAGGGGAACAAAAACTAAGCTTTTGATTGCCGCCGCACTGTCACACAAACCAAAGCTGCTTATACTCGACGAACCGACAAGCGGATTAGACCCCGTAATCAGGGACGAAATTATGGATATTTTCACAGACTTTACCCGTGACGATAACCACTCAATACTGATTTCCTCTCATATAGTAAGCGACCTTGAAAAAATCTGCGACTATATTGCTTTTCTCGACAACGGCAAGCTTATGCTGTGTGAAGAAAAAGACAGGTTGTGCGAAGAATATAAAATTATTCAGTGTTCAAAGGAACAGCTGTCAGAAATCGGCAGAGATAAAATTGTAGGCAGCAAGGTAAGCAAGTATTCAGCGCAGGCTATTCTAAGACAAGAGGATATACCGAGGGGCTTTGAAGCAATGCCCGTCAGCATTGAGGAACTGTTCTTATATATGGTTAAGGAGGAAAAATAATGTTAGGATTATTATACAAGGATTTTTATACACTGAGACGTAACGTAATACTATTAACAGTGCTGGAGCTTTTTATTCCAATTAATTGCTTTATTAACGCCGAAGAAAATATGCTTGCTTTCTTAATTTTTCCGACTACCATTGCCGGAGTTATATCAACCTCCCTTTTCAGCTATGATGAAAAGCACAGAACATCTATTTTTAACTCAATTTTGCCCTGTTCCAGAAGGTGCGCAGTTACCGAAAGGTATGTATTTACAGTTTTATTTGTCGGTCTTTTTATTATTATCGGACTCATAACTTCTACAATATGCAGCTATGCAACTTCTGTAAGTATGCCGGTTAATCCGCTTGCGTTTACAGCATTACTAATAATAAGCGGATTTTTGATTCCGAGTATTATTTTGCCGGTCACATATAAATTAGGGTTTGACAAATCAAGAACAGCTTATTATATCGGAATAATGATTTTTGCATTAATAATATGTATATTAGCAGGATTTTCAACAGAGGGAATAATTATGAACGTTCAAATACAGAAGATACCACTTATTCCGTTCAGCCTGATACTTATTGCCGCCACCTTTATTATATTTGCTTTATCGTGGCTTATTTCCTGCCGAATTATCAGGAAAAAGGATTTTTAATTAAGCAAATTCAAGCATAAAAATAACGGCAGAAGCTCCGCCGTTAAATTCAATCAATACTATTCAGCTCTTTTGCCTTTTGCAGGAGGGCTGAATTTTTATTTTCAATAGTTTCGTCCATAACCATACCGAGCAGCTTTTTCAGCGTACAGCCAATCTGCTTGCCATCAGTAATGCCCATTTTAATTAAATCATGACCGTTAATATCAAGCTGCTTTAAGGTAAAGCAATCCTTTTCCTGCATAATTTCTTTTAATGCACTTTCGGCAAGACTTAACTTTGAAAGCTTTTCATCTCTCAGATAATTAGACTGCGCCATAATATCGGCATACTGCACCTGCAGCAGGCGGCGCATATTTTTTTCTCCGATTTTGTTCATAACACGCCTTATCTGCGGCTTACTGCCTGTAAATCTTACATCGTGAAAAGCAATGAGAGTTACACAGTCATCAATAAATTCTCTCGGATATTTCAGTCTGTCTAAAATTTGCTCAGCCATAACAGCGCTGAACTTAGGGTGTCCCTTAAAGTGAGCCGTACCGTCAGGGTCACGCTTACAAGCCATAGGCTTGCCCAAATCGTGCAAAAGCATTGTAATTCTCAAAAGCGGCTCAGGCTCAATATGCATCATAGCACAGGTTGTATGCCTCCAGAGAGTTTTATTATGATGCTTTGTATGCTGTTCATAGCCGAACATAATTGTAATTTCGGGCAAAAACTCCGAAAACACCTCTCGAAATCTCCTGAGAATATACTCGCAGCTCTCCCCGCAAACGAGCTTGTTAAACTCACTTGTTATGCGCTCGCAGGCTATATTGTGCAGCAGCCCTTTGCATATAAAAATTGCATTGGCGGTTTTCTTCTCAATCGCCATATTATAGCAGGAGGCAAATCGCAGTGCCCTCATAATTCGCAAAGCGTCCTCGTTAAAGCGGTCAACAGGATTTCCCACACAGCGAATAGCCATCAGCTCAAGGTCATATGCTCCGCCGAAAGGATCGACAAGTCCTGTTATGTCACTGTAAGCCATTGCGTTTACAGTAAAATCACGCCTTGATAAATCTGTAATTAAATCAGAGGTAAACTCAACGCTTTCAGGGTGGCGGTTGTCGGAATATTCGCCGTCAATGCGAAAGGGAGTAATCTCATACACAACAGAATTTATCACTACAGACACAGTGCCGTGCTTTATTCCTGCGTCAAAGGTATGAAAATCGGCAAAAATCTTTAATATATCATTCGGCAAAGCGTCTGTGCTTATATCCCAGTCGCTCGGCTCCTTTTTGAGGAGTGAATCACGCACACAGCCGCCCACTGCATATGCAGAAAATCCCTCCTTTTCAATTTTATCAATAATCATTCTGACATCAGCAGGCAATTTTATTTTCACGCCCTCATCCCCTATCTCAAACAGTTACCTGTATTTATTTTTATTTTTTTCTATAAGCTTTTCCGCATAATTATAAAGCAAATTAAACACCAGTGCTGTAACCACCGAAAGCAGAGCAAAAATAAGCAGTCCGTAAGGTGAAAGCCATACAAGAGAGAAGAAACCGGAAAAGATAAGACTTCCTGCAACAATTCCTCCCGCCGATATAATCAGCATTGCAATTCTCAGTGCATTGAATGGATACGAAAGCCTTAACAGCAGCAAATAAGCACACAGCGCAGTCATATACACGCAAATGGTAGAGTACTCAGCCTCAGGAATCGGGGTATAAATTGCAATTATCGCCATTGTAATAATATTAATCACGGTGCAAAAAGCCGCAGGAATTGCTCTGGCTATAATATTATATGTGAAGTTACCCTTAACTCTGCTTTTATTCGGCTGCAAAGCAAGCACAAATGACGGGAATCCCACTGTTAAAGCACCGATAAGAGAGAGATGAATCGGCTCAAACGGATATGACATATTAAAAAACACAAAGAATATTGAAAGACATATGGTATAAATAGTTTTAACCAGATACAAAGCAGAGCTTCGCTCAAGGTTATTTATCGTTCTTCTGCCCTCGGCTACAACGCCCGGCATTGAAGCAAAGTCATTATTCACAAGCACAAGCTGCGACACATTTCTTGCGGCGTCACTTCCTGCCGCCATAGCTATTGAGCAGTCAGCCTCTTTTAATGCGAGAACGTCATTTACACCGTCACCTGTCATAGCAACCGAATGGCCTCTCTTTTTAAGCGCAAGCACAAGCTGCTTTTTCTGCTGGGGCGTCACCCTGCCGAATACGCTGCAATTCTCGGCAACTTTTTCAAGCTCCTCCTGTGTTTTAATTGTTGACATATCAACTGCATTTTCCGCACCGGTAATTCCGGTGTCCTTTGCAATATTTTGAACAGTTTTTACGCTGTCGCCAGAAATAACCTTGAGAGCTACTCCCTGCTCCTTAAAATAATTAATAGTATCGGTTACATTTTCACGCAGCTTATCCTTTATAAGCAGTAATGCAAGCGGCTCTAAATCATCAGGCAAACCGCTTTTGAGCGATTTTTGTGAAGAAGCGAGCACGACAATTCTTACGGTATCGCTGGTTTTTTCAATAGCATCAAAAACATTTTTATATTTTTGCCTGTCCTTAAACAGAAACTCGGCGGCTCCGATTACATATGACCTGCCGTTTTCAAAATCGCCGCCCGACCACTTTGTTTCCGAAGAAAACGGATAGAATTTTTTACAGCCTACATACTTATAATCCTTAACAAATTTCTCTACAGCCAGCATGGTTGCGTTTTTATCCTCAGAAAAATGTGCGATTGACGACAGCGCCGTTTCAATTTCTTTGCTGTCTTTAAGGCGAATTATATCTGCAACATCCATATCGTCTGTTGTCAGAGTTCCCGTTTTGTCAAGACACAGCACATCAACTCTTGCAAGTGTTTCTATGCAGTACATTTCCTGAACGAGCACCTTATTTTTTGTAAGCCTTATTGTTGAAACGGCAAGCACCGAGCTTGTCAGCAAAATCATTCCCTTTGGAATCATTCCGAGCAGAGCCGCAACCGTGCTCACAACCGTATCCTGCAGGTCGCCGCCTTGGATATTGAACTGTCTTATAAAAAAAGCAATTCCTATCGGAAATAAAATAAAGGTGCAAACTTTTATAATAAAATTAAATGAACGCAATATTTCGGAGTTGACCTTCTTTATGTACTTTGCCTCATTGTTTATCTTAGCTGCATAGCACTCAGGGCCGACCTTTTCTGCCGTTGCATAGCATTTTCCCAGACTTATGAAACTGCCTGACAGCAGCTTATCCCCGATTTTTTTCTCAATAAGATTGGATTCACCCGTAAGCAGGCTTTCGTTTACCTTACATTCACCCTCGCACACAATACAGTCGGCGGGAATCTGAGCGCCTCTTGACAGCATTATCAAATCGTCCTGTACTATTTCGTCCTTGCTTATCTCACATTCACGTCCGTCACGAATAACCGTAACCTTTTTTTCTGAAAGAATCGTCAGCTTATCAACACTTTTTTTAGAACGAATTTCCTGTACAATGCCAATTACGGTGTTTGCAATCATAATTCCTATAAAAAGCATATTTTTGTACGAGCCGACAAACAAGAGTGCTGCAAGGAGAACCAGATTGATTGCATTAAACAGTGTGCAGATATTATCTCTGAAAATTCTGCCTATCGACTTTGTACGGAGATTTGTGGTAATATTTACCTTGCCCTCACTTACCCTTTTACTCACTTCCTGAGAAGTAAGTCCCTTTAAATTCACTGCCATTTTTTCAATTCCCTCTCAATGAAAATACTGAAAAATAATAAAAATATTTGAAAATTTCGACTGATTAAGCCTGAATTTCAAGACGTTAATGCCAAAAAGTTTTTTAATATTTCTAAAATACGTTTTTCTTCTATTATAAATGCAAAAACTAAGATTGGCAACGGAAAGAGGGTGATTTTTTGAAAATTTTAAAAAAATTTTTATCAGTTGCCTTAACAGGTATTATTACCGCTGCTGCCGGCTCTATGCCCTGCAACGGCGGAGAAATTGAAAAATATGTTTACCTCGGCGGAGAACCCTTTGGACTTAAGATGTACTCCGACGGCGTAATGATAGTTGAGCTTGAAAGCTATTTTGACGGCTGCAAGTATGTATGTCCGGCAAAAAGCGCAGGTCTTAAAGAAAGCGATGTTATAAAAAAAATTAACGAGGTTGATATTTCTTCCAATGAAAAGCTGCGTGAAATGGCATTAAATTCCAACGGTGATACGCTCGAAATTACAATAGAGCGTGACAATAAAGAGGAAACCAAGGAGATAACTCCGATAAAAAACACGGCAGGAAATTATCTTATAGGTGCGTGGGTAAGGGACAGCAGCGCAGGAATAGGCACTGTAACCTATTATGACAGTGACCAAAGCTACTTTGCCGCACTGGGTCACGGCATTTGTGACTGCGACACCTATGCTCTTATGCCCCTTGCCTCAGGCGAAGCGGCGATGGCTGAAATCAGCAGTGTTACCAAAAGTACCAACGGCTCCCCCGGCAGTCTTAACGGATACTTTTCTGACAAAACAATAGGAGAAATCACGCAGAACAGCGATATAGGTATTTTCGGTACTTTTGACGAAATTATATTGGAAGGCAAGAAAAAATATCCCGTTGCAAAAATATCTGAGCTAAAAACAGGCAAAGCGACTGTATATTCGACAATAGAGGGCAATACGCCTCAGCCTTACAGCATTGAGGTTACAAGCATAAGCAGAAATCCTTCCGAAAGCGAAAGCTTTACGATTAAAATTACCGACGAAAGGCTTCTCAATAAGGCGGGCGGCATTGTTCAGGGGATGAGCGGAAGCCCTATTGTGATGGACGGAAAGCTTATTGGTGCTGTAACCCACGTTTTTGTAAATTCAACAAACGAGGGCTACGGAATATATGCAGGCAATATGTTGTCGAAATATAAGTAATAACAAGATATTTAAGGAAATAATACCAATTAATTATTTTAACCAAAAAAATTTTTTCATTTAATGAAATTTTTTGCTTGGAAACTATTGCCAAAATTACCATTTTATGGTAATATAATCTCACAGAAAATTTACTGGGGGAAATAATCAATGGAAAAAGCAATCAAAATCATCATTACAGAAGAAGCGTCCGAGTTTTCGCAGGAAAGCAGCCAGATTTTAGAAAATCATAATATTTCTGCCGCTTTTTGTGCAAAAGACGGAGAGGAGCTTCTCAACCGTATCAAAGCAGAACAGCCCGACGTTGTATTAATGGATTCATTTATGACCAGACTTGATGCAATCGGAGTTATGCGCAGTGTTAAAAGAGATAAGCTGAAAGCTCCTGTTTTTATAGTGTTCTCTTCATTTCACAACGCTATCCTTGAACAGCAGGTTATGAATTCGGGTGCATCTTACTTTGTGCTCAAACCATATGATATTACTGAGCTTTGCGAAAATATTGAAAATATGACAAAGAGAGGCAAAGACAGCTATATCGGCAACCCTATTATGTTTGATTCTTTCGGAATAGAGCTGAAGGTAACCGAAATTCTGCACGAAATCGGTGTGCCTGCTCATATTAAAGGATACCATTATCTGAGAGATTCAATAATTATGTCGGTTGAACATCCGGAAATAATCAATGCAGTTACAAAACAGCTTTATCCATCGGTAGCTAAAAAATACGAAACCACTTCCTCAAGAGTTGAGCGAGCTATTCGCCACGCTATTGAGGTAGCCTGGGACAGAGGTGATGTTGATGTGCTTAATTCCTACTTTGGCTATACCATTCACAACGACAGAGGTAAGCCTACCAACAGTGAATTTATTGCAATGATTTCAGACAGACTGAGATTACAGATTAAAAACGCAAGCTGACCTTTTATTCAAGGGCTGTCCTTATGGGCAGTCCTTGAAAATATTATGCCGATTTATACCGTGAATATTCAGTTGCACCGCAAAATTAACTACAAGGAAGTATTTTATTGATAAAGGCTTTTATTGCAAAAATTAAAAAAAACGACTTCATTTTATCGCTGCTTGTATGCACTGCTTTGGTCTATAGTCTGCTTTTGATTTTCAGTATGCAGAGAGCCGGCAGCTACAACTATCTTACTACTCAAATAATGGCTGTATTGCTTGGAACTGTTATCGGCTGCGTTGTCGCTGTTATGGATTACAATGATATTGTAAAATTCTGGTATTTATTTGCGGCTTTGGGAGTTTTTCTTGCGTGTCTTGTATTCCTATTTGGAATACAGGTAAGCGGTACAGATGATACCGCCTGGCTGCAAATAGGCAATTTATCTGTACAGCCGTCCGAGTTTATTAAAATTTGCTTTATAATTACGTTTGCCAAACACATAAGTGTTATATATGAAAGGGGAAGGATAAAGTCATTTCCTGCCGCCCTTGCACTATTGCTCCACGCAGGTATTCCCATGGCATTAATTCACCTGCAGGGCGAGGACGGAACAGTATTGATTTTTGCATTTATCGCTCTTATTACTGCATTTTCAGCAGGGATTGCCAAAAAATATTATATTATGCTGGCGGCAGGGGTTCTGACAGCTATACCTTTTATATGGAATTATGTACTTAATGACGAGCACAGGAATCGCTTTATTGCCCTGCTTGATATTGACGGAAATTCAATGTCAAATTACGGCTGGCAGCAGTATCAGGGAAAAATCTCAATAGCAAGCGGGATGCTCACGGGCGCAGGCTACGGCAACGGCACGAGGGTTGAATACGGAATTGTTCCCGAGCAGGAAAATGATTTTATCTTTTCGGTTGCAGGCGAGGAATTAGGCTTTATAGGCTGCTGTCTGATTATTCTAATTCTGCTGTTGATTATGCTCAAAATCGTTGTCATCGGTATAAATGCAAATAATATAGAAGGAAAATGTATTTGTGCGGGAGTATTTTCTCTTATTGCATCTCAAACGATAATTAACCTTGGAATGGTGTTGGGCTTTTTGCCTGTAATAGGCATCACTCTCCCCTTTTTCAGTGCAGGCGGCTCGTCAATTATGAGTATTCTTATCTGTATCGGACTTGTGCAGAGCGTAAGTGCCAACACCGACAAAAAAATCTCTAAAACATTTTCCGAAACAAAGCCTGTGCGTTCTGTTATATAGCGATTCATTTCTTTACATCAAAACAAAGATAATGCCTCTGCCGACTTGACAATATGCATTAAACATCTATATAATTATAATATATTTTGTCATTTAGGAGAGTATTTATGGAAAGAGAAAATTTTAAATCCAAGCTTGGATTTATTCTTGTCAGCGCAGGCTGTGCAATAGGAATAGGCAATGTCTGGCGATTTCCCTATGTTACCGGACAAAACGGCGGAGGCATTTTTGTACTGCTTTACCTGCTGTTTCTTGTAATTCTGGGCATACCCGTACTGACTATGGAGCTTGCAATAGGCAGGGCAAGCCGAAAAAGCGCCGTGCTTGCCTACAAAACTCTGGAAAAGCCAAAAAGCAAATGGCACGTTCACGGCTGGTTTTGTATGTTAGGCTGCTATCTGCTTATGATGTTCTACGCACCCGTATCCGGATGGATGCTGAGTTATTTCTTTAAATTTGCTACGGGCACATTTGAAAGCGGAATGACATCTCAGAATGTGAGCAATGTATTTTCAAATCTGATGTCATCTCCGACTGAAATGATTATCTGGATGGCGATTATTACTGTTGCCGGATTTTTTGTATGCAGCAAAGGCATACAAAAGGGAATTGAAACCGTCAGCAAATTTATGATGCTTTCTCTTCTGGCTTTAATAGTAATACTTGCAGTAAACAGCCTTACACTGTCGGGAGCAGCCGAGGGGTTAAGCTTTTATTTGGTTCCTGATTTAGAAAGAATATCTTCCATCGGCATTGGCAATGTTATTACTTCCGCAATGACTCAGGCTTTCTTTACTCTGAGCCTCGGCATAGCATCTATGGAAATATTCGGCAGTTATATGTCAAAGGAAAAAACACTGCCGAGCGAATCAATTAAAATCTGCGTTCTCGACACCTTTGTTGCAATCTCCGCCGGTTTAATCATCTTCCCCGCCTGCTTCTCATACAACATAGAGCCTGACCAAGGCCCTGCGCTGATATTTGTTACGCTTCCAAATGTGTTTGTTAATATGGTCGGAGGACGAATCTGGGGTTCGCTTTTCTTTCTGTTTATGACATTTGCCTGCTTCTCAACTCTTATTGCTGTTTTTGAAAATCTGATTTCTTTTGGCATTGATATGTTTAATATCAGCAGAAAAAAATCCGTAATTATAAACGCAGTAATCGTACTTTTAGGAAGTCTGCCGTGTATATTCGGCTTCAATCTGCTGAGCGGCTTTAGTTTATTTGGAAAAGGCGTTCTGGATTTGGAGGACTTTGCAGTAAGCAACCTGCTCATTCCTATAGGCGCACTGATATATACGTTATTCTGCTCAACAAAATTTGGCTGGGGATTTGACGGATACTTACAGGAATGTAATCAGGGTAGCGGCTTGAAATTTCCACAATTTATAAAACCATATGTCAAATATGTAATTCCTGTTCTTATATTAATCGTATTCGTGCAGGGACTGATTCCGCAGGGCGGCTAAAGCAGCCGTTCTTAGGAAATCTGCTGTATCACCGACCTATCTTTTTCCTTTGTTTATATTGCTTAATTAAATATACTTTTTCCACAAGCTAAAAGCTGTACCGATAATTTCGATACAGCTTTTATACATTTCATAAATAATTATGTATGCAGCGGCTTTAATTCATAAAAAGCCACATTCAGATTCTTATTAATAATCGAGATAGTCCTTGAGCTTTCTGCTTCTTGAGGGATGACGCAGCTTTCTTAAAGCCTTAGCCTCAATCTGGCGGATACGCTCACGGGTAACATTAAATTCCCTGCCTACCTCTTCAAGAGTTCTGCTTCTGCCGTCCTCAAGACCGAATCTGAGTCTTAATACCTTTTCCTCTCTTGGTGTAAGAGTTGAAAGCACATCGGAAAGCTGTTCTCTCAGCATTGTGTGAGAAGCAGCATCAGCCGGCGCAGGTGCACCGTCATCAGGAATAAAGTCGCCGAGGTGGCTGTCCTCCTCTTCGCCTATAGGGGTTTCAAGAGATACCGGCTCCTGAGCCACACGCATAATCTCCCTAACCTTATCAACCGGCAAATCAAGCTCCTCTGCAATCTCATCCGGAGTAGGCTCATGTCCGTTCTGGTGCAAAAGCTGGCTCTGCACCTTTTTAACCTTATTAATGGTTTCAACCATATGAACAGGAATACGAATGGTTCTTGCCTGATCTGCAATAGCCCTTGTGATAGCCTGTCTTATCCACCAGGTTGCATAGGTAGAGAATTTAAAGCCTTTTTTGTAGTCAAATTTATCAACAGCCTTGATAAGACCGAGGTTGCCCTCCTGAATAAGGTCGAGGAACTGCATACCTCTGCCTAGGTAACGCTTTGCAATGCTTACAACAAGACGGAGGTTAGCCTCAGAAAGGCGCTGTTTTGCAACAACGTCACCGTCAGAAATTCTGATGGCAAGCTCTATTTCCTCCTCTGAGGAAAGGAGAGGAACTCTGCCGATTTCTTTAAGATATACCTTAACCGGGTCGTCAACCGTAACGGAACCGTCAGCGATAAAATCAGTTTCCTTGCCTGCGCTGTCACCAATATCAATGTCATCAATCTTGATGTCACCCATATCCTCGACAATCTCAATGCCCTGCTGTTCAAGTCCGTCATAAAGCTTCTCGAGTTGTTCGGGGTCAAAGTCTATTTCTCCAATAGCATCAAGAATATCCTGATTGGAAAGCTGTCCTTTTTGTTTGCCAAGCTCTATAAGCTCCTTAACAACGGTTTTCTTATCCTGAGGTGCGTTCATACTCATTTTCCTTTCTGGTGTACAAAAGATTATATACTACAAAACTAAACAAATATTACTACTTTTTGTTTTGCTTTAGTTTTTTCAGGTAATCGTTTATATCGTCAGCCGACATATCCGCCAGCCTGTCCGATGTAAGCTTACTGTTCTCTTCGTTAATTACATTTATGTATTCCTCCACGGCATCCCTTGTTGATGAAGCAGGAATTGTTGAAGAAATAAGCTTGTATAAGTATGATACCTCATCAGAGTTAAAGTCCGACGATACGCTTGTAAGCGGATCGCAGCCGCTCCTGATTTTATCAAGCACATACTCATAATAGCGTTTCATAAGCGAATTTTTAAACTTGTCGGGAGAAACCTTTTCTGAAATACTATTTGCATAATCGGGGTTATTTATCAGATAAACAAGCAAGGACTCCTCTGCCCTTGAGCTTCTTTGATTTTTATAATGCTCCTTGTTTATTTTATCTGTCATTCCGTTTAATTCAGATTGAATTCGGCGAAAATCCTTTTTGCTGCTTTCACGCCTGCTGCGCCTCTGTATTTCAGCAACCTGTTCTTCAAAAGCTGCCTTATTTATTTCAAGCTCTGCGCTGAGCTTGGAGATAAACACACCACGCTCAACAGGGCTGTCTATAGCCGCCACAATTTTTGCTGCATCTTTCAGAAAAGCAATTCTTCCGTCCGTAGTATTCAGATTGTAGCTTTCCCTCAGCTTCATAAGCCTGTATTCAACGTCATTGTTGCACTTATCTATTAACAGTTTAAATGCGGCAGGTCCGTTTTCACCCTTTGAACGGATAAATTCGTCAGGATCTTTTCCGCTCGGAACAGTCAGAATTTTAATTGGAAGTCCCGCATTTCGCAAAATATCTATTGCCCTTGCCGTTGCCTTCTGTCCTGCTCCGTCAGCGTCATAGCAAATAATCACTTCGTCCGCATAGCGCTTCATAAGCACCGCCTGCTCGTTTGTAAGAGCTGTACCGAGGGTAGCTACGGCATTTGTAAATCCTGCCTGATTCAAGGCGATTACGTCCATATATCCCTCACACAAAATCAGCGTTCGTGTGCCGGAGTTTTTTGCATTATTTAGTGAAAACAGGTTTTCACTCTTTTTGAATACAGGAGTATCGGAGGTATTGAGGTATTTCGGCTTTTCGTCAGTCATAATTCTGCCGCCGAATGCAATAACATTACCTCGCAAATCGATAATCGGGAACATCACCCTGTTGGTAAACCTGTCGCAAATACCGCTGCCGCTTTTTCTTTTGAAAGCAAGGTTTGCCGAGGTTATTTCATAATCGGAAAAACCTTTGCTTTTTAAATGCTCGCACAGCGATGACCAGTTATCATCGGCAAAGCCAAGTCCGAAATGCCTTATTGTTCGGTCTGACAAGGCCCGTCCTCTGAGATAATTAAGGCCGCTCTGACCCTTTGGAGATAACAAGGTAGAATGAAAGAACCTGGCAGCCTCACGGTTCGCCTCAAAAATTCTCATTCTCAGCTTGCTCAGGCTGTCATCATAGGAATTTTCGGGTATTTCAAGCCCCGCTCTTTGAGCAAGAAACTTTACAGCCTCCACATAATCAAGATTTTCAATCTTCATTATAAAGGTGATTACATCTCCGCCCACACCGCAGCCAAAACAATAAAACGAGCCGTTTTCGGTGTATATATTAAAGGAAGGAGTTTTTTCACCGTGGAACGGACACAGTCCTACCATATTTCTGCCGCTGCGTTTTAAATTAACATATGACGAAGCAATTTCTGTTATGTCGCTTCTAAGCTTTAGTTCCTGCAAAAAACTGTCAGGAAAAGCCATACAACTCCCTCCTCTCCGTTTCCTATTAGCTTTTTACGATTTTTTCGCAAATATTCCTTTAATTTGCAAAAATTTTTTAAAAATTAAATTGGCACGGCAAAATACTCTTCTCCACTCTCCTGCACCTCAACCTCGCCTGAGGTGGCGTCTGCGAGTTTTTTATTAAGTGAGCCGAGCAATTCGGGCTTGATATGGAATTTTACAAGCACGTCACCTTCAAAAACAGTATCGTCAATAGCTGCTCCAATTCCCATAATCAGCGAAGAAACCTTGCCGTACTGATTATAGGCGCACCGAGCCTCACACATAAGACAGCTTTGCATTATTACAGGCTTTGCCGCCTCAACGGCAATTTTTGAACCGTGAGAATATGCACGGACAAGTCCGCCTGTGCCGAGCAGAACACCGCCGAAATAACGTGTTACTACCACAACAACATCATAAATTTCATTTTTTACTATAACATCGAGTACGGGCATACCTGCTGTACCTGAAGGCTCACCGTCATCGCTGTAGCGCTTTATGTTGCCCTCACGCAAAGAATAGGCATAAACATTGTGGGTAGCATTCCAGTGCTCACTTCTCTTTTCGTTTATAAAAGCCACTGCCTCCTGCTCCGTTTTTACAGGCTTGCAATATCCTATGAATCGTGAACGCTTCTCTACAAATTCGTCGCTTGCATACTCAAGTACGGTTTTGTAATCCTTTGCCACTGGTGCACCTCCGTTTAATTATAAGGTAAAAATCGAAAAGGCGGCACGAAGTGCCGCCTCAACAATTACGATATAAAAATTACTTGTCCATACCGAAACGCTTTTTGAATCTGTCAACACGTCCGCCGGTATCAACCAATTTCTGCTTTCCTGTGAAGAATGGGTGGCATTTTGAACAAACTTCAACACGAATATCCTTCTTTGTTGAACCTGTTTCAATAACATTACCGCAAGCACATGTAATTGTTGTCTGCTGATAATCTGGATGGATGTTCTCTTTCATTTTCCTCACCTGCCTGACTCTGCATAATAACAGATAGATTATACAACAAAAATAAGCAAAATGCAAGTATTTTTCAAAAGTTTTTTAAAATTACGCAATAAAATATGATTCTGCTCAATTTTGCTGTTGTTTTGTTAACTATTTATCAAAGAAAAAGTGCTTATATTTGCTCAAAAGAATTATTTAATTTCTTTTGAATCAATTTCCTTTTGAGCCATTGAAATAAATTCATCAAGCTTCATTGCGCCGAGGTCACCATCTTTTCTGTGACGAACAGAAACCGTACCTGCCTCAATGTCCTTATCGCCGATAATGAACATATAAGGTACCTTTTCAAGCTGTGCCTCACGGATTTTATATCCGATTTTCTCGCTTCTTGAGTCAACCTCAACACGCATTCCGCAGGCATCAAGAGCCTTTTTAACCTCATAAACATAGTCAAGGTGTCTGTCTGCAACAGGCAAAAGCTTAACCTGAATCGGAGCAAGCCACATTGGGAACGCACCTGCGTATTTCTCAATAAGGAGAGCAAGGGTTCTTTCGTAGCATCCAAGCGATGATCTGTGAATAATGTAAGGGTTTTTCTTTGAACCGTCCCTGTCAACATATTCCATTCCGAACTTTTCTGCAAGCATCTGGTCAATCTGGATTGTAATAAGGGTATCTTCCTTGCCGTAAACATTCTTTATCTGAATATCAAGCTTAGGGCCATAGAATGCAGCCTCACCAACGCCGACAAAATACGGGATTTCAAGGTGATCAAGGATTTTCTCCATAATTCCCTGTGCCTCGTCCCACTGCTCGGCAGTACCGATATACTTTTCTGTATTGTTCGGATCCCATTTTGAAAATCTGTAGGATACATCCTCATAAAGACCAAGGGTTTTAAGCATATAGATGGCAAGCTCAAGACAGCCCTTAAATTCATCTTCAAGCTGCTCGGGCAGACACATAAGGTGACCCTCTGAAAGTGTAAACTGACGAACTCGGATAAGACCGTGCATCTCACCGCTTGCTTCGTTTCTGAAAAGAGTTGATGTTTCATTGTAACGGAGCGGAAGGTCACGATATGAGCGCTGACGGTTAAGATAAGCCTGATACTGGAACGGGCAGGTCATCGGGCGGAGCGCATATACCTCGTCGTCCTTTTCGGGGTCGCCGAGAATGAACATACCGTCCTGATAATGATCCCAGTGACCGCTGATTTTATAGAGGTCACTCTTAGCCATATACGGAGTTTTTGTGAGCAGCCAGCCACGGCGCTGCTCCTCATCCTCAACAAATCTCTGTAAAATTTGAAGGATTCTTGCGCCCTTTGGAAGTAAGATAGGAAGACCTTGGCCGATTACATCAGAGGTTGTAAACAGCTCAAGCTCTCTGCCAATCTTGTTGTGGTCACGCTTTCTTGCCTCAGCAAGCATTGTGAGGTGCTCGTCAAGCATTGAAGCCTTAGGAAATGCAATACCATATACTCTGCAAAGCTGATGGTTATTAGCGTCGCCTCTCCAATATGCGCCCGTGCAGTTTGTAAGCTCGACTGCCTTTACAGGAGCAACGCTCATAAGGTGAGGGCCTGCACAAAGGTCAACAAACTCGTCCTGCTTATAAAAGCTGATGTTTTCGCCCTTATCTGAATGTTCCTTTGCAAGTTCAACCTTGTAAGGCTCGTTCATTTCCTCAAGCATTTTTACAGCCTCATCGCAAGGCAGCTCAAAGCGCTCAATTTCAACGCCGGACTTAACAATTTTTTTCATCTCAGCCTTGATTTTATCAAGGTCCTCAGCGGTAAATGGCTTTTCAACCTCAAAATCATAATAAAAGCCGCTGTCAATAGCCGGGCCGATTGCACATTTAGCTTCAGGATAAAGGCGCTTTACAGCCTGAGCAAGAATATGAGAAGCTGTATGCCAAAATGCCTTTTTGCCCTCAGGCTCGTCAAAGGTAACAAGTTCAACATGGCTGTCCTTTGAAATCGGTGTGCGCAAATCAACTACTTCGCCGTCAACCTTTGCACAGCAAACAGACTTATAAAGTCCCATACTGATAGACTTTGCAATTTCGGCAGGAGTTACTCCACATTCAAACTCCTTTACTGTGCCGCCTTTTAATTCAACATTAATCATATCCATTCTCCTTTTTAAACAATAAGCTGAATAAAAAAAGCCCGATATTCCAAACGGAATATCGGGACGAATATACTTCGTGGTTCCACCCAACTTTGGCATTAAATGCCCTCATAAGACCTTAACGCAGTCATACGCCGCACCATTTCCTGTGCAGACTCAAAGGTGGTAGCTTGAAATTACTTTTGCGAAAAATCACAGCATACATTTTCGCTCTCTGAAAAAGCAGGTTTTCAAACCTTGTCCTTATCGAAGTTCATTATTTTTATTAATAGTAATACTATCACCAAAAAATTAAAATGTCAAGCATAAATTTTAAAATTATTATTGAATTTACCGGTCGTCATCAAGATTTTGCTGATGCTCCTCAAGCTCTGCAAGCAGCTTGTCAATTTCATCCTGAAGCTTTTCTTCTTTTTTCTGTTTTCTCGCCTCAAGAGCATCCTGCACAGACTCCAATATATCGTCGCTGCTTTTTTCTTCCTCATCTTGCTTAATGCCAAAATAGAAATCTCCCGAGAGGTCGTCATCAGTTTCTGTCTGTTCCTTTAAAACAGGCGCTTCGGGAATTTCATCATCGGACATATAACCCATAATAAAATCATCATTAATAATATTTACCGGATTTTCGTTATCGGTAAAATCGGTGTTTCCGTCATTATCTTTTCTGCGGATGCTGTCCAAATCATTCTCAGGCGAGCTGCCTACAATCTTAACATTGTCCTTTTCCAATGCCCCTCTTGTAATTTCTATCATAAAGAAAATTTCATACAGAGCAAAGGATACAAGCATTAAGCCGGTCATAAGAGCCGAACCGCCCTGATTGCCGACAATCACTCCTGCAAGCAGGTAAACGCCGTAAGAAATTCCGAATGATGCCGAAGGCAGTCCGTAAAGAAGGCTTGCTTTTACAGGGTTTCTTCCCGGAATTTTTGCGATTACCATAGATTGAGCAAAAAGTCCCAGTACAAGGAAAATAAAGCAGAACAAAAGCGACATATCCGATGCCGAAACCGAAAGCTTAGTTGCCTCCATAAAACATAAAATAAGCTCAGACACCGCCCAAAGTGACGGGAAAACATATAAAAAAGAAATATTTGACACCGGTGCAAAGCCCGAAAAATGTGTTCGTGCCATAAAGACAAGTCCTATTGCTGCGAGAATGGCAAAGAATGTGCAGATAATATATATCAACAGGTAATCGTTGCCGTTTCTGTTTATAATTGAAATAACCGAATATGCAAGCGCAAATGCAGCTGAAAGCACAGAACATACACCGGCAGGAGCATTTCGTTTTACTGCATACACAGGCGCAGTTTTTCTATCTAAAATATTAAATAATATACACAGCACAAAAAGCACAAGCGCAATGCCTACTGCAATATAGGAAATCATTACTGCGTTTTTGCTGATTACATCTGTAGCTGAGCCGTCATTGCTAAATACACTTATAACTCTGAGTACTGTCATTGCAAGTACCGCAGGAATAAAAGGAATCCACGATAATTTAATTTTCATACTTATCTCCGTTTCTCAAAAGATTGTAACGGTTATTTTAGCCGAATTTTTTACATATAATTATTTTAAGCCAAATATACGCTAATGTCAAGGTTAATTAAATCAAAAAAAACATTAAAAAAAGCAGGTGTTCATAGTGCCTATTCTGTATGAATAAAGCAAAAACATATTGTGCAAATTTCTGCCGGCTGCGAGGCAAGGCTTTGCCCCACCACCCCACCGCCTTTTGAAAAAGGCGGGCGAAAACTTTTTTTGCCCAAGCAGATAGTTTTGTTTTAATTCAAAATCTTATTTTCCCGAAAATCACTTTTATGTATCCTTAACTGCCTGAATTGTGTTTTTTACTTTAAATTATTTCATATAAAATATTCGGCAGTTGTCGGGCACGAGAGTATAAGACTATATGATACTATCCTCTCGGATAAATGCAGTCCACTGACTGCCGGCCCACCGTCTGCTAAAAAGAAAAGAGAGGAATTTATGAGAATAAAAGTCATATTTATAATAGCCTTTCTGCTTACGATGGCGCTTTTGCCGATATTCATCACCAGATGCTCGGTAAAAAATCCGTCAGTAACTGCATTTTCCACATCAGACGAGATTGCTGCAACACAGCCGTCTGAAATTCAGATGCAGCCCAAAGAAAATAAATCAGAGCTTGGCGAGACTGAGCTTTGCGGACTGGTTGCCTCAAATTATGATGAAAGCTACTCACAAGAAACTTTGAAAGCCTTGGCTGTAATTCTTTATACGAATTATAAAGCAAATTCCGAAAGCTATGACTTAACGGACAAGGAAGTTTGCATTAAAGAAAGCGATGCTGATAGTTCGTTAAAAGAAAATTACGATAAAATCAAGGCGGCGGTTTCTTCTGTATATAAAAAAACGCTCTGCACAAACGGCAAAGCGTTTTTTATACCTTTTTGCAGCTTTACCAACGGCAAAACCTACGAAACCTCAGATTACCCCTACCTCACCGCTGTAGCATCTCCGTGGGACTGCTATGCAGGCAACGCAGAGAGCAGCGAATATTACGGAGTCAGCCTGTACGGCTTAAACTTCATTTGCAGTCAGGGCTGCACCTACGAGGAGGCTTTGCTGTGGTATCTGCCTGATTTTGAAATACGGTGATTACTTTACATATAGTATTTTGCAATTTTATACAGCTTAGATGCTCCGAGCTGAATATGCCTTGTAACAACAGGCGGAGTCACACCAAGCTCATCGGCGATAGTTTTCATTTTTTTGCCGTTAAAATAGTACTCAGTAAGGCAGTAACGCTGTCTGTCGGTAAGATCGTTTTCCATTGCATCTACAAGCAAATGCTTTATCTTCTGTCGCTTTTCGCTGTTGCTATCCCCTCCCATCAGGCTCTTTTCAAAAGCAACCTTGTCGGCGTTTAAGTCTGTAATATGTATAAGCTTCTGTTTCATTAACATACCCCCTTATGTCTTGCCTCAAGATGATTTGCAATGTCAATACATTCTAAATAGTAGCCTCTGTATTTGCAAATTTTATCGTTGATTTCTTTTTTATTTATATGTCCTCCGGCTTTTGATTTTTCTCTATAGCTGTTAATAACCGACAATAATCTGTCTGCTTCTGCCCTGTATTCTTTTGACCATTCAAGATAACTATTCATATTTTCTCCCTTTCTTCGATTATTCGTTCACAGAGCACCAACGGGGCTTGGTCCTCTATATATAATTATAGAGAACAATAATCACAAAATCAAGAGTTTTTAGAACATTTGTTCTAATTATTTTAATTTTCACACGCACAGTCCTACATTTTGTACTTTGGCAGCTCATTTTGCACTGACATCAGATAATTTAATTATGTTTTTCTTGACAAAGCAAGGTGTTTATAATAAAATATTTAAGGATTAACCATAAAACATATGTCGCTATAGCTCAGCTGGATAGAGCAACCGCCTCCTAAGCGGTAGGCCGGAGGTTCAAATCCTCTTAGCGACGCCAAAAAAGACAACCGATTTTGATACAAGGTCGGTTGTCTTTTTTACTCTGCTATTTATTGTATAATTTATAGGATTTGTGTGATTATTGGGATATTGTTGCTTTGCAGGTAATATATGAGGTAATATATATGCTATAAAAATCTAAGAAATTGAAATTTTTATAACTTCATAGTATAATTAAAATAATAAATTTGAATTTGGAGGTAAATCAGGAATGAATTTTACAAAAATTGAGAAAAACGGCGTAATCTGTGCCATTGTTAATTGCGAGAATACAGTAATCAAAGATACGCAGTCTGCGCTTGATTTGCTTATGACTGTAAATCACGAAATCGGAACAAAAAGTATTGTTATTAATAAAAATCTTATTGCCGAGAATTTTTTCATTCTCAGCACAGGTCTTGCAGGTGAGATTTTACAAAAGTACATCAACTATGGTGGACGCATTGCTATTTATGGCGACTATTCGCATTACACCAGCAAACCGCTAAAAGACTTTATTTATGAAAGCAATAATGGCAAGGATGTGTTCTTTGTCGCTACCGAAGAAGAAGCGATTGATATGTTGACACGATAATTTTGCCTCATTGAAATAACCTGCAAAATTACGTTTTAACCTTTATATTCGGTGCTTTTTATCAATTTTTATAATCTTTGCAGAAAAAACCTCAACACGCAAATGCGAAGTTGAGGTTTTTTGCCGTTTTTGCTTTAATTTAATAATTCTTCAAAAAAGTAGAATATAAAGTACGATAAAACAAATACAGCCAGTGCAATGATTTACATAAACCGTATAAAATAAATTTATCGTTGACTAATATCAATGACGTGTTCAATATTATATAATGCGTCACTAAAATTCATTCTGATTGAAATCAAAAACATACAATTTATCAGTGAGAAAATAACAGGAGGCAATATAAATATCAATGGAATTAAATTGGAATTTTCCAAAGAACAAGAGTATATTATTATTCCAAAGAACAGGCAAACGATAAAGAACATTAAGATAAAAATATAGCTGATTGGTAACAGCTTAAGTTCTACCGACAATATTGTTTCATTGTTTTTTTCTTTAAAACTCCCGATAATTAAAGGATAAAATATATATCTTCTGTCCCCATTATATACAGATTGCAGCTCAAAATCATTCTCAGAAATTCTTCCACGGAAAATATATTTTTCATTATGACTGTAGATGTTTTCCGTATCCATTTGTGTTGATTTTTTCAATTCTGCAATAAAGTTTTCTTTAGTAGTTTTCAATTTGTAAGCTGATTTTTTATAATATAATTTTATCATAGTAATTCTCACTTTGGAAATTCAATAATCTACAATAATGTATGTTTTAAGATGGTAAAGCAAATAATTCCCAAAAGCCTATTATTTCCTATATTTCATATTACCACCATACTTCTTCAAATTATACTCCAATTATATCATAATTTAACAAATATGCAACATTATTACAAAATTTATAATTCCGTTTGCTTATTAATATTTAAACAGACAGTTAATAAAAATAGAAGCTAAAATATGATAAGACAAATAAGGCAAATGAGATACTCATTCGGAGGAGTTTACACAAAATTATATGGGCTGTCACATAACCGCAGAATTTTGTCTGTTTATGGAACACATCTGTCGTAAAAGTAAAAAATGATCACTTAATTACTTTTAATTCTGCAATAGCTCCATAATGTAAAACGTCAAATTCAGCAGGCGCTGTTTCTGCAAGCAGCTTTTTATGTTCACCTTCCCATGCAGACACTTCTTTTTTAGAAAGAGAAGCTCCAACTCCTCTGCACGCTTTCATTCTGCCGTTCCAACTTTCACGGGTAAAATGTACATTCAGCGGATATTCTTCATGATAAATCAATTCAAAATTTTGCTTATAGCAATCGGGAATAAATATTGGATGCATTGTTTCCCCCGCACCACTCCACATTGGACTGTATTTCAGCACCAGCTTTTCACTCGCTTCTGCAATTTTATCCTCAAGCGGCAGCCAAGCCATATATAAGATCAGAATACGTCCGTCAGGTTTAAGCATTTTTAAAAACTTTGAATTAACCTGTTCATGGTTAAAATACCAAAAACATTGGCAGGCTGTAATCACATCAAATGAATTATCAGGAAAATCAATCTTTTCCGCAGGGGTTACATAATAGTCAATATCCATACCATGGGAAAGAATTTCAGCCTGTTCAATCTGGTTTTTGGAAATATCAGTTCCTGTCCATTTTGCCCCGTAACGATACATATTTTTCGGAATAACCCCCGTTCCCGTTCCTATGTCAAGAACACTTTGTCCCTTAACGCAAAGCTTACGATTTACTATTTTATCATAAAATTTCTGTGGGTAAATATCACGAAACTGTGCGTAATCAGATGATGTTTTGCCCCAATCAAATGCCTTTCCGCCATCTATATTTTTATCTATTATTTTCATAGAATAACACTCCTGTTTTTAATTACTGTGTAACTTGTTTCTCAACTGTGAATTAAAATTAATTGCTCTGCCGCTTTTGTAAGTCAATAACAATTTATGTCTGTTGCTCCCTCAAGAACACCTTTATAAATGGCTTCATAAAAAAATAACAAACCAAAATTTACATTTTTGATTCAAACTCATTTTTTAACATTGAAAAATATAATCTTCCGACATAATTGCCATTCATATAAAAATAATCCCGTAGTGTGCCCTCGTATGTAAAGCCGCACTTTTCTATAACACGCTTTGACGGTTCATTTATGGTCTTGGTGCAAATCTGAACTTTGTGCAGGTTCATTTTTTCAAATCCATATTTGATAATCGCCTTAGTTGCTTCCGTTGCATAACCCTTGCATTGAAAATGTGAACCAATACAATATTCGATTTCGGCAAAATGATTTTTATTATCAACAAGGAAATACGCGATTTGACCTATACATTCATTCGATGTCTTTTCTATAATTGCCCATCTGTAATAATCTTCTTTTGCGTAAGATGAAATATACTTATCAAGCAAAGCATTTACCTCATCCAAAGTGTTATATACAGGTTCCGAATACATTGATTGAATTTTCTCATCAGCAACCCAATTTTTCATCATAGTACCGCTGTCGTTGTATTCAAATCTGCGAAGCACAAGTCGTTCGGTTTCAATAGTTTTTGTGCCAATATTTGTAATCATAATAATTCCTCCAGTAATTTTGGCAATAGATGCGCTCATTTCCTATCATCTGTAATTATATGTTCTATTCCGCAATGCTCCTTGCTCAGATAATCCTTTAAAAATGTAGGAAACGCCTTATATTTTCCCAAATCTTCAATCGGAATCCAATGCATTTCTTCTTTATCACCAAAGCGTGTATAGCTGTTGCTTTCCAAATTTTGTGTGCCCTTAGATTTCATAATAAAATAAAAACTGATTTCGTGACAATCAAGCTCCTTTAATGCACCTTTGTTCTCATTAAAGAAGTTTTCGTGAATAACGGCAAGTCTGTCAATATCATAGTGTATGCCTGTTTCCTCGTAAACCTCACGTTTTACTGCATCTTCAGCAGTTTCTCCCATATGAACTCCACCGCCAATGGAATACAAATAATCCTCATTTGAATTGCCGGCAAATAAAACACTTCCGTTTTCTATAATAATCGCACCCACACGATACCTAAACCAATTTTTTTCTTTAGTAAATCCGCAATCAAATTTTGAAACATACTCTTTTAACTCATCTGATGTTGTCATGATCCACCTCCACTAATGTACTTCATATTATAAATCATCTGGTTGATAAGTACAAGATATGTCTATGGAGATTTGCAGAAAATTCATCAAAATATCAAGAATACACCCAGCATTTCTGTAAATTTGTCTTTTTTCTTGTCCGCTTTATTGACTATAGTCCACTCTATATTCTCCTGCTGGGCAATCATCATACTGCCCTTGTTACCGAGCGCAAGGTTAATCGCCTGCACCACAGCCGCCTGCAATTCTGATTTTTGTCAATAAAAGTATGTAAGTTTTTTTAAAGTTAAATAATTGATATTTCTGACCGCCTTTTACGAAGTAGCCGTTTTCCGTTTCGGCGACTTCAACGCCGAACTGTTTCATGCAGTCTATCGTGATATTCACATATGGTCTTGATTCAAGCTTTGTGGTAAGAATTATCTCGCTGTCTTCTTTCAGTACAGAAAGCGCAAATAAAAGCCCTGTTATAAACTGCGATGATACGCTGCCGTCTATATAATATTTTCCGCCGTGAAGCTTACCTTTTACCTTATAAGGCATAGTGA
>OGOU01000892.1_pt1 | contig 24486 bp, 19 predicted proteins | sample 1552721 | NCBI WGS metagenome assembly OGOU01 (sample SAMEA2580176, study PRJEB22360) | human gut metagenome | biome: human gut; feature: human-associated habitat; material: faeces | place: Denmark | collected 2008/2010
GTTATTATCGGTGCCAGCCCACGGGAACAGACACTCCCGGATTACCCGTCGCGAAAGGCTCAGCATAGGCTTTATTCGCAGGAACGGCAAAGGTAGCCAGCACCCGATCTTTTTTTATCTTTTTGGCAGCCTGGCATTGCATTCCGGCAAAAGCGCAAATCATCGATAATAAAATAATCTTTTTCATTTATTCTGCATTTATAATTTCTACTTTTCAAACGTCTTTATCGCTATCCGCCATTACCGTTTATCGAAACCGTCGATCTCATAATACTGATCGGCACTGCTGTCACCCAACAAATATTTCGCAAAATGATACCACATTCTACGCTGATAAAAATCCCCGGCTTTATAGGCATATCCATGCCTTTGCCCCGGTAAAACGATCAGATCGAAATTCTTTCCGGCTTCGATCAGGGCGTTCGCCATACGGAACGTATTTCCGGGATGCACATTATTATCGATATCCCCGGTCACCAGTAAAAGATAACCTTTAAAATTCTTGGCCAGTTCCTGGTTGGCTGCAACCCGACTTTTAAAGGTGCTTTCTTCCCGGTCGCCTTTCACCGAATCTTTCACGGTTTTCTTCTCTTCTTTCACGCCATTGTGCGTTTCCCCCCACCATTTATTATATATATTGTTATCGTGATTCCCCGACGAAGATACGGCAGCCGTATAAAAATCTGGATAATAACACAAAGCAGCCGTGGACATGAAGCCCCCGCCGGAGTGCCCGAAAATACCTACTTTGGAAATATCGATAAAAGAATAACGATCGGCCAACTGCTCTAATCCGTATTTATCGTCCGGAAGAGCATAGTCTCTCAAATTACCATAGCCATAAGTGTGATACCATTTATTACGTTGAGGGCTACCTCCGCGATGTCCGAAATTCACGACAATGAATCCCACCTGCGCCAATGCCATGTTATAGCTCCCGTTCACCGTAAAATCAAAAGGAGTAGCTTCCGTTTGAGGGCCGGGATAAACATAGGATATGACCGGATATTTCCGGGTGGAATCGAAATCGAAAGGTTTCCACATCACCCCATATAAATCGGTTACCCCATCTTTTGCCTTCACCGTAAAACGCTCCGGCATCTTCCAGCCGGTTTCATACAAGCGCTTCAAATCAGGACGTGCCAGTTCCATTAACACTTTCCCGTTATTATCCCGCAATACCGATACCGGTTCCAAATCGACCCTCGAATAATTATCGACCATATACCGGCAAGACTTCGGCATAACCGTCCGGTGATTAGCATCCTCCGGCGTCAATAGCTTCAAGTCCCCTCCATCGATTTTTGCCTTATAAGTATGAGCATAATAAGGGTTCCTGTCCTTCTCTTTTCCATAGCCTTCGAAATAAATCGTGCGCCCTACCGTATCGATACGTACCATACGTCCGGCAACCCATTCTCCTGAAGTTATCTGATTTTTCAGGTTTCCTTCACCGTCATAATGGTAAAAATGTCCCCAGCCGGTACGTTCCGACCACCACAACAAATCCTTCCCATCTTCAAGAATAGAAAGATGGTGCATCTGATCGTTAAAATAAGGTTTTGCTTTTTCGTTAATCAACACCTTCGTTTCCCCGGTCTTCGTATCGGCGACACAAACGTCGATCTCGTCGCAGGTTCTTCTTTTCCTTTCAAAAAACAACTTATCCGATTTTTTTCCGGCATACACGACACTCAATGACTGATCCGGCCACTTCTCCGTTTGTATTTTCACCTGTTTCAGGCTATCAAGATCGAATACCGAAAGCTCATACTGCGGAACTTCTTTATCGCCGGGCATCGGATAGCGATATTCCTCTAATTTCGGACGCGCTGATAATATATTAATCACCCAAAGATCTTTAACATTCCGGTTGTCCGAACGCATCACATAAAATTTCTTCGAATCTTTAAACCAGGTAGCACGTGCCCTCACCCGCTTACTGGTCGTATCCCGTTCCCCCCAGGCATAAGAATAAAACGGTTCCCCGTCCTTAGTTACCTGTATTTCGGTCGAGTCCTTATCACCGCATTTCATCAGGTATAAATTATGCTTTTTAGCAAACAGCATATAAGTGCTGTCCGGAGAAAAGGTCGCCCAGGCATTCCGTTTTTTATCCTCCTTCACTGAATCTTTTTGAGTCAAAACCTTAGAATAAATGTCGTATTCATAATTAAACTCATCTACCTTAAATTTCAAAGTTTTCTGATCGTCCTTAAACTCGATATCCTTCAACTTCAATTTTTCCGCCTGCTGAGGCTTTGTGGTAATCTTCGTCAATTCCTCGGCCATGTAATTGTTCTCGAACAGAAAACGCTTTGATTTTTTAGCCGGATCCACAAAATAATATTGCACTCCCTCGCTTGTTTCATACGAAAACCAAAATTTATCACTGTCTTTTAAAAACTTCGGAGTGACACTCAGAGACTTTACTTCACTCCCGATTTTCCTGAATTTTTCAGCTTGTTTATAGTTTGCTTTCTGTCCCAAAACAGGAAACACAACTGCACACGCCGCCATGAATACAAATAATCTAATTACGTACATACGATTAAAATTAACGTTTTTTCCCAATCACACAATGATAGGAAAAAACAACCGTTAAAACAAAAACATTTGTTAGTTTTGCAATACATATTCAAAAATAATAAAACGGCATCCATCATTATTGTATATAATATGGGAAAAAAGGACTTCATATTACTGAACCCTCAGTTAGAAAAAACATTCATAGAGATCTGTAACCGTATCCGACGCCTGCAAAGCGGAGGTACGATAGACAGTCTCCAGCGAATAGGAGCAACCACAACTGGTCAGATCGGAGCCAGTTACGTCTCCTTGAAGACGTTAGCGTCGGAATATCTTCCGGATGAGAAACTAGCCACCTTGCTTTGGAAACAACAAAAAAGAGAAGAACAAATCGTAGCCTGCTTTTTGTTTCCCTTCGACATAAATAAAGAAAAAATTACGCAATTTGCAGAAACATGCAACAGTTATGAAATTGCCGGATATTTTGGGTCTATCTTTCTGTGTCACCACGGAGAACTGGCAGAGATCGTATCCGATTGGAGCGGATCGGAGAAGCCTTTTTTGCAGGTGGCTGCACTTTCCGGAGCTGCACGTCATCTGCTTGTCAGCAAGAACAAGAGCCAAATCAGCGAAGAAAGATTTAAGCAGCTCGTGAATCGAAGTTATTCCGACAAATATGTGGAGCTGGTTGCTCAACGCTATCGTTTTAACATTTAATAAATGTTAAACTCTCCTTTTAATGTGAAGCAAGATTATTTAAATAAGAAAACTTTGTTACTTTTGTAATGTTATTACGGAAAAAAAGTATTAATTAATCGACTATAAATTTACAACTATGTCAAAATTAGATTTAAGCAAGTACGGTATTACAGGTGTAACTGAAATTGTACACAATCCGTCTTATGATGTATTGTTCGCCGAAGAAACCAAACCGGGTTTGGAAGGCTTTGAAAAAGGCCAGGTGACAGAATTAGGCGCTGTAAACGTGATGACTGGTGTATATACAGGACGTTCTCCTAAAGATAAATTCTTTGTAAAAGACGCTACCAGTGAAAATACCGTATGGTGGACATCAGACGAATATAAAAACGACAACAAACCGGTAGATGCAAAATGCTGGAATGCAGTAAAAGAATTAGCGACCAAAGAACTTTCTAACAAAAGATTGTTCGTTGTGGACGCATTCTGCGGTGCCAACCCGAACTCTCGTCTGAAATTGCGTTTCATCATGGAAGTTGCCTGGCAGGCACATTTCGTGACCAATATGTTCATCCGCCCTACCGCTGAAGAACTGGCAAATTTTGGAGAACCCGATTTCGTGATCATGAATGCTTCCAAAGCTAAAGTTGATAACTACAAAGAACTGGGACTGAATTCAGAAACAGCCGTAGTGTTCAACCTGACTGAAAAAATTCAGGTAATTCTGAACACTTGGTATGGTGGTGAAATGAAAAAAGGTATGTTCTCTTATATGAACTATCTGCTTCCATTGAACGGTATGGCTTCTATGCACTGTTCTGCCAATACGGACATGAACGGACAGAATACCGCCATCTTCTTCGGTTTGTCCGGAACAGGTAAAACGACCTTATCCACCGACCCGAAACGTTTACTGATCGGTGACGACGAACATGGCTGGGACGATGAAGGTGTATTTAACTTCGAAGGCGGTTGCTATGCAAAGGTGATCAACCTGAGCAAAGAAGCAGAACCGGATATTTACGCAGCTATCAAACGTGACGCTTTATTGGAAAACGTAACTGTCGATGCTAACGGCAAAATCGACTTCAATGACAAATCGGTTACAGAGAACACCCGTGTTTCTTACCCGATCTATCACATCAAAAACATCGTTAAACCGGTGTCTAAAGGCCCGGCTGCCAAACAAGTTATTTTCTTGTCTGCCGACGCGTTCGGAGTATTGCCTCCTGTATCAATCCTGAATTCAGAACAAACAAAATATTATTTCTTGTCAGGATTTACAGCTAAATTAGCAGGTACAGAACGCGGAATCACCGAGCCGACCCCGACATTCTCTGCTTGCTTCGGTGCTGCTTTCTTGTCACTGCACCCGACTAAATATGCAGAAGAACTGGTTAAGAAAATGGAAAAATCAGGAGCTAAAGCATACCTGGTAAATACAGGCTGGAACGGAACCGGCAAACGTATCTCTATTAAAGATACCCGTGGTATCATCGATGCAATCCTGGATGGTTCTATCGACAAAGCCGCTACCAAAACGATTCCTTATTTCGATTTTGTCGTTCCAACAGCTCTGCCGGGTGTTGATCCGAAGATCCTCGATCCTCGCGATACTTATGCAAACGCTGCAGACTGGGATACAAAAGCAAAAGATTTGGCACAACGTTTCATCAAGAACTTTGCTAAATTCGAAGGAAACGCAGCCGGTAAAGCCTTGGTTGCCGCTGGTCCGAAATTATAATCCGACCACATTTTCAAATAAAAAAAGACTGCTCAAAAGAGCAGTCTTTTTTTATTTCGCCTCCCCTCGCCCCTCCTTCTTCATCGTCTATATACAGCCCATTTAAACGGCTTCCCACAAAAAGATTACATTTTTATAAACCGTTCATTCCGACGTCCTACCTTCTTTCCGTCTCAATTAAATCATATAAGTCCCCACTATTTGCCACCAATATCCACAACAAACTTTTATATCTTCTAAAATTTCCCTTTGCAAAATTTCTACATATCCATAATAGATCATTACTCATACCATAAATTCAGTTTCCTGCTTTAGCTAACTATTCAAGCAGTTTTTGAATGCTCAAGCGTCTATTCCCATGATCCTGAAAGAGAGTGTGTCAAAATAAAAAAGCAGTTACAAATTCATGTAACTGCTTTTAAATATTATCGAGGTTATTTTTATCCTAAATATCCCTTCATAATTCCACGTTTACTGTTCCGCACAAACATGATGATTTCGTCACGTTCTTTGGAAGCAGGCATTTCAGCCTCGATTCTCTCGATAGCATCTGTATTATTCAATCCGGATTGATAAAGAATACGATAAATATCCTGAATCTCGTTGATTTTCTCGTTAGAGAATTCCCGGCGGCGCAAACCGATTGAATTCACTCCGGCATAAGACAAAGGCAAACGCCCCGCCTTTACAAACGGAGGGACGTCTTTACCGATCAAAGAACCTCCCTGAATCATGACATGCTTTCCAATATGCACAAACTGGTGTACAGCCGTCATACCCCCTAAAATAGCGAAATCATCAACAATAACCTCTCCAGCTAACTGGCAAGCATTGGTGATGATGCAATTATTACCGATTTCACAATCGTGAGCGATATGAGCGTAAGCCATGATTAAACAATTATTACCGATTCGGGTAACACCTTTGGCAGCAGTGCCCCGGTTTACAGTTACACACTCGCGAATCGTTGTGTTATCTCCTATCTGAACAATACTTTTCTCCCCCTTAAATTTCATATCCTGGGGTACAGCAGCGATCACTGCTCCCGGAAAAATTTTACAATTCTTTCCGATCCGTGCACCTTCCAGTATGGTTACGTTCGATCCGATTCTTGAACCTTCTTCAATCACCACATTTTTATCAATCGTAACAAAAGGCTCTATCACTACATTATCTGCAACCTGAGCTTCCGGATGAACATATGCTAACGGTTGTTTCATTCGTTTATTGTATTAGTGAATACTAAATTATCTGAATTAAGATTTTCAGCTTGCAAATATAATTATAAGTTTTTGGTTTTTGCGACCTGTGCCATAAATTCTCCTTCACAAACTAAAGTTTTTCCCACGAAAGCATATCCCTTCATGGTCACAACTCCACGCCGTACGGGGCCTATCGTGATTAATTTAAATAACAAAGTATCTCCCGGAACTACCTTTTTTCTAAACTTTACTCCGTCTATTTTCATGAAATAGGTTGAATAATTCTCTGGATCGTCCACACCGCCCAACACCAATATCCCTCCGCACTGACACATTGCCTCTACCATCAAAACTCCCGGCATAACAGGCTCATCAGGGAAATGACCGACAAAAAAAGGCTCGTTCATGGTGACATTTTTCGAACCGATTACGCAATTTTCCGTTATCTGGTAAATTTTATCGACTAACAGGAAAGGCGGACGATGAGGCAATAATTTACGAATCTGATTTATATCCATAAGCGGTTCAGCCGTCAGATCGACATGAGGACAAGCATCCTCTCTTTCTTCGGCTGCAATGGCTTTACTCAACATTTTTGCCATAGAAGCATTCGCTTTATGTCCCGGTCTTTCTGCAATCACCCGTCCTTTGATAAAACGTCCGCACAAAGCCAAATCGCCGATCACATCCAAAAGTTTGTGACGGGCGGGCTCGTTGTCGAAATACAATTCCAAATTATTCAGAATGCCTTTTTTAATTTCTATATTGTCATAACCGAACAATTTCACCAAACGGTCTGCTTCTTCCTGATCGACTTCACGATCGACGATCACGATCGCATTGGATAAGTCCCCTCCTTTGATCAGGTTATTGGCCAATAAAGTTTCTACCTCTCTTAAAAATACAAAAGTACGGCAAGGCGCTATTTCTTTCACAAAATCATCTTTAGCAAAAGAAAAAGAAGCATACTGCATAGAAAGGTATGGTGAATTATAAGCTACGATTGTATTGATGTTATAATCGTCATCGGGTAAGAGTGTCAGCCGGGTATTAGTGTCCGGGCAATAAAATTCCATTTTTTGAGTAACGGTAAACCAACGGCGTTCTGCCTGCTGTTCTTCCACTCCGACTTTAGTGATAGCCTCGGTGTAATATTTAGAGCTACCGTCAAGAATCGGAAATTCTTCTCCGTCCAATTCGATCAGGCAATTATCGATGCCACACCCATAAAGGGCAGCCACAGCATGCTCCAGCGTATATACCCGCACTCCGTCTTTTTCCAGGCAACTTGCCCGATCAACAAATACCACATAATTGGCCAATGCAGGAATGACAGGCTTATCTTCTAAATCCGTTCTTACTACCTGATATCCTGTATTTTCAGCAACAGGTTTAAAAGTTGCACAAACTTCTTTTCCTGTATGTAATCCCTTTCCTTTTAATGAGAATTCTCCCTTTAATGTGTTTTGTTTTACTGACATTATTGTTTTGACTTTAATGTTTGTATTTCTTTCTCTAAATCGCGGATCTGTCCGTATAAATCAGGCAATTTCCTGAATAACACATAAGATTTACGGTATTTTGCTACATCAAAGGCAGGAGCCCCCATAAATACCGAATCCGCATCAATATTATTTGTCACACCACTCTGTGCTGCCAATGTTGTTCTATCCCCCACGACCAAATGTCCGGCAATCCCTACCTGGCCACCGAACATACAATGTTTTCCAATCTTTGTGGTACCTGCAATCCCACATTGTGCCGCCATAACCGTATTTTCTCCTACGACTACATTATGGGCAACTTGAACGAGATTGTCCAGTTTCACCCCTTTCTTGATGCAGGTAGCCCCCATCGTAGCCCGGTCGATACATACGTTCGCCCCAATCTCTACATAATCTTCCAACACTACATTCCCGATTTGAGGCACTTTCTTATAAGAATCGTTCACCGGAGCAAATCCAAAGCCGTCCGCACCGATAACCGAGCCTGCATGTATCGTACAGTTATTGCCGATCACACAGCCGTAATAAATTTTCACACCGGAATAAATCGTCGTGTTATCGCCGATCACCACTCCTTCCCCAATATAAGCCTGAGGATATATCTTTACATTGTTGCCGATTTTTACACCTTTCCCGATATAAGCAAAAGCGCCGATATAAGGTTTTTCGCCGATCACAACTCCGGGAGCAATGAACGAAGGCTCTTCTATTCCTTCGGGCTTCGGACGCAACATTTCGTCATATACCTGTAATAAAGCTGCAATGGCATCGTAAGCAGAAGGCACACGGATCATCGTGCAAGGCACGGTCTGCGACGGAACAAAATCATGATTCACCAACACTACTGAAGCCTGTGTCGTATAGATATAATGTTCATATTTGGGATTTGCCAGAAATGCCAGTGTACTGGGCCGGCCTTCTTCTATTTTGGATACATCATTGATCAATACTTCACCGTCTCCCTCCACAATTCCCTGAAGCAAGTTCGCAATGTCTTTTGCTCTAAATTCCATAATATTAAAAATTTCGGGCAAACTTACGAATTTTATTTGTAACTTGTAAATATATTACGAATATGTTTCAAATATTAACACTTTAAATTCGTACGTATTTCAATCATATTACACTAACAATCAATACAATACAAACAGCATTCCAACAACTTACTTATCAAAACAACAAACAGAGATTTATAAATATTACAATGATTTCACATGAATTACTCCATATAATATTTTGTATTTCAATAAATAATCGTATCTTTGCATCGGTTTTAGCAGTACTAATCGAGGGGACGACAGTCCCCTCTTTCTTTTGTCTTTAGCAATCGGACATATGAAAATTGAAGAAATTAAGCAAATTACAGAACAAATTCTGAAAACCAAACAGCTGTTTTTAGTCGATCTGTCGGTATCCAAAGATAACATCATCGAGGTTTTTATCGATGCCCAAACAGGTGTTAGTATCCAAACCTGTATGGAAGTAAGCCGGGAGATTGAAACGCATTTCGACCGGGAGTCCGAAGACTTCTCATTAACTGTCGCCAGTGCGGGTATCGGTTATCCGTTTAAAGTGGAAGGGCAATACCAGAAAAACGTAGGAAAAAGCGTAGAAGTTAAACTAAACGACAATACGAAACTTACCGGAATCCTGAAAGCTTTTACGCCTGAAACGGTGACTCTGGAATATGAAGAAAAGAAAATGGTTGAAGGTAAAAAGAAAAAAGAGCTGGTCAAAACCGAAAAAACGATCAGCCGGAATGAAATCAAACAAATCAAAGACGTTGTAATATTTTAATCGAAAGAATTATATCAATCATAAATAACAGTGAAAGTTGAAATGGAAAATATTAACTTGATAGACTCATTTGCTGAATTTAAGGAATTCAAAAATATAGACAGAGCTACATTGATGCGGGTACTGGAAGATATTTTCAGAAACATGCTGCTGAAAAAATACGGTACAGATGAAAATTTCGATATTATTATCAACATCGACAAAGGCGACCTTGAAATCTGGAGAAACCGGACAGTAGTCGAAGATGGCGAAGTTGAAAACCCGAATACCCAAATATCTCTCAGCGATGCGAAAAAAATCGATGCAGACTATGAGATAGGCGAAGATGTAACCGATGAAGTTAAATTTAAAGATTTCGGACGCCGTTCCGTATTGGCATTACGCCAAAACCTGTCTGCACGGATTCTTGAGCTGGAAAAAGACAATACTTATAATAAATATAAAGACAAAGTCGGCCAAATTATCCTGGGAGAAGTTTACCAGGTGTGGAAAAAAGAAATGTTGGTACTGGACGACGAGGGCAACGAATTGATTCTGCCTAAACAAGAACAGATTCCTACCGACTTTTTCAAAAAAGGCGATACGATTAAAGCTGTTGTTATCCGGGTTGAAATGCGTAATTCTAATCCGTATATCATTCTATCCAGAACTTCTCCGGTATTCTTGGAAAGATTATTCGAGAATGAAGTTCCGGAAATCTTCGACGGCTTAATCACGATTAAAAATGTTGTCCGTGTTCCGGGCGAAAGAGCAAAAGTTGCCGTAGAATCTTATGACGACCGTATCGATCCGGTAGGAGCTTGTGTGGGAATGAAAGGTTCCAGGATTCATGGAATTGTCCGGGAACTGAGAAATGAGAATATCGATGTGATCAATTATACCAACAATTTACAGTTATATATTACCAGAGCTTTAAATCCGGCCAAAATCAAAAACATCGTTATCGACGAGGCCCAGAAAAAAGCCAATGTATATCTGGATCCGGAAGAAGTTTCCCTGGCAATCGGTAAAGGCGGTTTAAATATAAAATTAGCAAGCCAGCTGACCGGTTATGAAATAGATGTTTACCGGGAACTGGACGAAACCCGGGAAGAAGAAGACGTTAATATCGAAGAATTCGCCGACGAGATCGAACCTTGGATCATCGACGAGCTGAAACGTGTAGGCTGCGATACTGCAAAAAGCGTTTTAGAGCTAAGCGAAGCAGAGTTGGAAAGTCGGACAGACCTCGAGGTGGAAACGATCCGGGAAGTCCTCAATATTTTAAAAGCGGAATTTGAATAAAGACCGCCCTTAACGCGTTAAAATTTGTAATCTCAAATATGGCAGTAAGATTAAGTAAAGTAGCCCGAGAATTTAATGTAGGACTTTCTACGATCGTAGAATTTCTACACAGTAAGGGGATAAAAATATCCTCTGACCCTAACGCTAAGCTAACGGAAGAAGACTACTCTCTGGTAGCGAAAGAATTTTCAACCGATAGCGAAGTAAAAAAAGAATCTACCCTGGTTGATCTGAAAAATACACGTAAGAAAAAAGAAACTGTAACAATAGATAACGCAGGTAATGTGTCTTCGGAAAACGAAGAAGATGAAGACGAATTTATTTCTGTGAAAGACGAGGTTAAACTGGAAAACAAAATAAAAGTAGTGGACCATATCGACCTGAATCCGCCACACAAAGCAAAACCTGTAGAGCAAACACCCAATGTACAGGCTCCCGTAGAAGTTCCTGCACTTAAAATCGAAGCCGAGCAACAGCCGGAAGAGCCAAAGGCAGAAGCTCCGATCGTTGCACCGGAAAATTCTACTTCTCAGGAAAACGAAGTTCAGGCAGAACCTTTCAAGGTAAGCCAGCCGGCAATAAAGAATGAAGTAAAAGTAGTAGGTTCCATCGATCTGGATGCGATCAATCAGCGTACACGGCCTCCTAAAAAGACCCGGCAGGAAAAAGAGCGCGACCGGAAAGAAGCCCGTAAATTACAAAAACCGGCAACAGGCGTAAAACCAGAAACGGAAAATGTTACCGAAACTCAGAGTGAGGGCGGTGATTCGGACACCCGTAAAAAAAGAGCCCGAATTCTTCGTCAGGATGAAAAGGTTCAATTGGACGTAGCTTCTACTTCTACTCCTGCTCCCGGGAAAAATACCAAGATCGAGGAGAATAAGAAGAAGCTGAAAAAGCTGAAGAAAAAGAAAAACGAGAAAACTGAAATTTCCGACGAGGATGTCGATAGACAAATTAAAGATACTTTTGCCCGGTTAGGCAACAAAGGAAAATCACAAACTTCCAAACACCGCCGGGACAAACGTGATGCCGTTCAACAGAAATTACAGGCCGAACTCGAACAGGAAGAAAAAGAAAAGAGCATCCTGAAGCTGACCGAGTTTGTAACCGTGGCCGAGTTGGCAACCATGATGAATATCGGTGTTACGGAAATCATTTCGGCTTGTATGTCCTTAGGTTTGTTCGTTTCTATCAATCAACGGCTGGATGCAGAAACAATCAATATCGTTGCCGATGAATTCGGATTCTCCGTACAATTCGTAAGTGTGGACATTCAGGAAGCCATCGAAGAAGAGGAAGAAGATTCGGAAGAAAACCTGATTCCGCGTTCACCGATCGTAACGGTTATGGGACACGTGGATCATGGTAAAACCTCATTGCTCGACAGTATCCGTAAAACCAATGTGATCGCAGGAGAAGCCGGAGGTATTACCCAGCACATCGGAGCTTATAACGTGAAACTGGCCGATGGGCGTACCATTACATTTTTGGATACTCCGGGACACGAAGCCTTTACCGCAATGCGCGCCCGTGGTGCCCAGGTAACCGATATCGCTATTATTATCGTCGCAGCGGACGACAATGTGATGCCTCAAACTATCGAGGCGATCAATCACGCAAGTGCCGCCGGCGTTCCGATCATTTTTGCCATCAACAAGATCGATAAACCGGGAGCCAATCCCGATAAAATCCGGGAAGAACTGGCTGCCATGAATTACCTTGTTGAAGAATGGGGCGGAAAATATCAATGCCAGGAGATTGCAGCCAAGAAAGGACTTCACATCGAAGAACTGCTGGAAAAAGTTTTGCTGGAAGCCGAATTATTGGAATTGAAAGCCAATCCGCACAAAAAAGCAACCGGCTCTATCATTGAATCGTCATTGGATAAGGGACGCGGTTACGTTGCCACGGTACTTGTACAGGCCGGAACTTTGAAAGTGGGAGACATTATACTTGCCGGACAATATTACGGACACGTGAAAGCGATGTTCAACGAACGTGGTGAGAAAATGGAAAAAGCCGGCCCGTCGGAACCGGCCTTGATTCTCGGTTTGAACGGAGCACCACAGGCCGGAGATAAATTCAATGTGATGGGCAATGAAAAAGAAGCCCGTTTGCTGGCGAATAAACGCGAACAATTACAGCGTGAACAAGGTTTACGTACTCAAAAACATATTACTCTGGATGAAATCGGACGCCGTATCGCTATCGGAAACTTCCAGGAACTGAATGTAATTGTAAAAGGTGACGTAGATGGTTCTATCGAAGCCCTTTCCGATTCTTTAATCAAATTGTCCACCGATGAAATCCAGGTGAATATTATTCACAAAGCTGTTGGGCAGATTACAGAAGGCGATGTCTTACTGGCAGCAGCTTCCAACGCCATTATCGTCGGTTTCCAGGTACGTCCGTCTATGAGTGCACGTAAACTGGCAGAGAAAGAACAGATCGACATCCGCCTTTACTCTGTGATCTATCAGGCTATTGAAGAACTGAAGTCGGCAATGGAAGGAATGCTTTCACCGGAAATCAAGGAAGAAATCATCGCGACAGTAGAAGTGATGGAAACTTTCAAAATTACCAAAGTCGGTACAATCGCAGGTTGTATCGTGCGCGACGGAAAGATTGTCCGGTCATCCAAAGTACGGATTATCCGGGACGGAATTGTAATCTATACCGGAGTTCTGGGTTCCCTGAAACGTTTCAAAGACGATGTGAAAGAAGTTTCCAAAGGTTTTGAATGTGGATTGAACATTGAAAATTACAATGATATCAATGTCGGAGACATGATCGAAGCCTACCAAGAAGTAGAAGTGAAGAAAACACTTTAATACACTATTCTCAGGATCACGGCACTCTACTCACGCCGTGATCCTGTTTCTTATAGCTGTAAATAAATTTCCACGAATTATATTATCTTTATAGCTAAATCCGTCATTCAGGAATTAAATCTTCAAAACATGAAAAAGATTATATCTCTTCTTTTTGTAATTGCCGTTTTCACGACCGGAGTGTCTGCACAGGTATTAAAGCCCGTGAAATGGCAGATCACTCAAAAAAAAGTGAGTGAAGGTGTTTTCGATATCACCTGCACGGCAACTATCGAGAATACCTGGCACCTTTACGATACGCAATTGCCTCCTAACGGTCCTCTTCCGACGACATTCAATATCGACCAAGAAGAAACTTCCGGTATCGAAAAAGTCGGAACATTTAAAGCAACCACCTCTCCCCAGGTGGAACACAGCGAAGCATTCGATATGGACGTTAAATATTTTACGGACAAAGTAACTTTTGTACAAAGGGTGAAACTCACCGAAGACAAGGGAAAACTGGTAGGCTACGTCGAGTTTATGGCTTGCTGCGGCGGTCAATGTATTCCCCCGGCAGAAGCAGATTTTAAATTTGAATTTTCCAAATAACACGAAAGCCGGTATTTATCCGGCTTTTCTTTTTAACTCCAGCATAATGAACAAGAAAATTCTGGCATTGGTCTTTCCCTTACTCTTCTTACAGGCCACACAGGCCAACGAATGGGTATTTCCCCGGACAGACACATTGCCACAATCTCTTACCCTGTTTTTCTTTGGAGATGTCATGCAACACGATCCCCAGATACACGGGGCTTACAATCCGGAAACGCAAGAGTACGATTACAAACATTGTTTCCAGTATATGGTTCCTTACTGGCAATCGGCCGATTATGTAATTGCAAACCTGGAAACCACTCTCGATAATAAAAATTTCGGCGGTTATCCGAATTTTTGCTCTCCCTGGCAACTGGCAAGAGATTTACAGTTTTGCGGAGTGAATATTCTTACTACGAACAACAATCACTCTTGCGACAAAGGAGCAACAGGCATTCGCCGCACAATCGAGTGGCTCGATTCTTTAGACCTGACGCATACGGGAACATTTACCGACACTCTATCCTGGCAGAAATCCGTTCCGCTTTTCATCCGGCATGAAAATTTCAAAATCGCTCTATTAAGCTATACTTACGGAACCAATGGTATCCTTGTAACCCAAGGACAGGTCGTCTCCATGATCGACTCGGCCGTTATTTTAAACGATATAGCTAAGGCGCGGCAAGATTCCGCAACCCATATTATAGCCATGATGCATTGGGGTGACGAATATTTCACCTCACCCAACGCAGTACAGCGGGGACTTGCCCGGTGGCTGCATGCCCAGGGTGTCGATATGGTGATCGGCTCCCACCCTCATGTCGTGCAGCCCGTTGAATACTTCAAACAGGGAGAAGATACAACCGGAGTAACCGTTTATTCTTTAGGCAATTTTATCTCCAATCAAAGCAAACGCTACACGACCGGAGGCATAGGCATACGTTTAACCCTTTCACGCAACCGGGAAGGGAAATCCAATTACCGGATGGAATATCTGAACAACTATGTTTACCGCCCTATTGAAAATGGGAAACGACGTTATTATGTGGTGCCCGAAACCTACGCACACGAAATCCCCGCCCTCCAGAACGATAGCACAGCCCGGCAAAGTTACCGGGACACCGATTCGATCATCAATGGAATTATCCCCAAAATAACGAAAACCGGAAAGGACTTTTAATTCTTTCCGGTTTCAATTATAAGTATCCTCATTGCTTAAAATTTATACAATCACGCAATAACAACATTCTTCTACATTGTTTATGCATCCATATCCCTGCATAAAATAGAAAACCTCCAAACCACTTTCCTTTTACTCAGCTACAATTTCACAATTCGACTTTTATCCGTAAAATATAATACAGATACCTCCATTTATAAACCAATCTTTCAAATTTATTAGCCGGCCGACATATTTGAATGTATTGAATATAAGGGAGAAGTTCTCTATAATAAGTAGCTTCTCTACGATAGTGTTTTATAATATCAGGTTTTGCATTTAATCTCAACGCCAGCCGGAGCATTCCCGAATTATAATTATAATAATTAATAGGCTCTATATCATTTTCATTGGCCTTGATAAATTTAATACAGGAATGAAAGTCCATCTCATGCGATCTTGACCTCAAGATATAAAATGTCGTCGGTTTTTTCTTTACCGCAAGTTTGTATTTTTTACTGAATCTGACCACAAAATCATAATCCTGATGCCTGTTCAGTTCCGGATTCCACAAAATATCCTTAACACTCTCTGCTGATAAAACAAGAGTGGACGTCTGAGCTCCATACCCATTACGCAACAGATAATTAAGCATTGTCTCCCCTCGATTCGGCTTACTTGCCATAACAACATTCTCTTCCTCTGTATCAGCATCCTTAAGAATCAAACTACCATATACACCATCTGCAGCCGACTCCTTCATGGCAACCAAACTATCAGCCAAATGCTCCGGCTTCCAAATATCGTCAGCATCGAGCATTGCAATATATTTCCCTTTACTTCTTTGAATACCGTAATTTCTGGCGACATTAGCATTCTTGTGCGTCAATCTGTAAAAAGATATTCTTTTATCCTCCAGTTTATCGATGACTGTTTTTATATCGGCTTCAGAGCCATCATCTACAACAATTACTTCTATATTTTTATGTGTCTGGTTCAAGACACTCCCCAGCGTCTCTTCAATCGTATCGGCCTGATTATATACCGGAACAACAACAGATACCAGAATTTCACTTGCAGTCATTTTTCAAAACACTTAATTATAATCTTTATCTGTAACCATTACCTTATAGATACCTCGCATTATTCCGATGTGTCCCTGTTCTTTATTGGCAATAATCCTTCCGGACGTTATATTCTTATATGACATGCTACGGCTCTGCTGTATCAACTGCCACCAATTCATATCGGTATCTAAATTTGCAACACCTTCTTCTTTTGTATTGATTATTGCTTTATTATATTTCTTATCAGGTAAATGGATATAAGTGTTCCCTTTCACCCACAAACGCTGTACGAAATCTATATCCTCAGCGCCATACGGTCCTAAAGATTCATCATATCCTCCCATCATCAAAAACTCTTTCTTCTTAACAGCAATTCTTCCGAATGAGCCGTCTCCCAATTGATTGCTAAACTGGTGTATGATAGGGAAACCATATTTCAACATATTATCTATTACAAATTTCCCCCCCTGTAAACCAGTGTAATTGTCACAATCCAAATTCACAACAATTTCATTTTTTGCTAAAAGATGTGCCGTATTTTTTGCCACAGAGGCATGCCAATGAGACAATTCATCCGTATAATAACAATGGAGATACCCACTTTGTATATCATCGGCAAAATTTTTTTCAAGCCAAGTTTGTAAACCATCGGTACTACCAAAATCAACCAGAACAAAGTCTATCGTATCCTCCCCATCACGATTATCCTCCAGATTTTTACGTAAAGTTCGCCGTATTTGATGTAACCTATTTTTACAGGTAATACAAAATGATAATGAAGGCCTTTTAGGATTCATAGTACAACTAATTTATATTATTAAAGAAACGCTGATACCTCTCGCACATAGCTGTTAATGAATATGTATTACGATATGTTTGTTTCGCTTTTTTCCCCAATTCTCGCCTCAATTGTTCCGACTCTAATAATAGCATAAGCGCATCCCGGATATGTCTGGTAAATTCTTTAGAATTTTGTCTGTCTCCAAGCGGTACAACCACTGCATTTTCCTTGTCGGTAAACATATCTCTCAGTCCATTCGCATCCGACACGACAATCGGCAATCCATACATCATCATTTCGATGGCAACGTAGGGACATTGCTCATAGTAAGAAGGAATAATTCCAATATCCACAATCCGATACCATTCCTTCAGTTCCTTTTTAGAAATAAAACCTGTAGTAATTATTTTAGACGAAATACGTTTAATCGAAGCTAAAAAATAACTCCATTCACTATTGGCAGACCCCGCCAACACCAATCGTGTATCAGGATAACTTTTCAATACTTCTGTAAAAGCAGCCACTAAAGGATAAATACCTTTGGGACCGCTAAGGCGGCCAGCATAAAATAATATTTTTTCATCCTTTCCTATGTTCCACTTTTTTCGTATCTGCATTTTTTCATCTTCTGTCGTGACTATTTTGGTTCCTCTCATCCCGCTGGGAATCAAATTAATCTTATTTTCATCAATCCTATAAACATCTCTCAATACATCATAAGTATTGTGAGAAAGGCAAACTATAGCATCAACAAAATCATACATTTGTTTTTCCTGATCGAAATAATCTAACAGGTTCCCGTATTTTTCCCGGTAAGCTTTTCTTTTTCGATGGGCAACAATATGAGCCAACATAGCCGATTCTCCTTTTAATGCTCCGGTCCACGCCATGTCGTGTATCGTAAATACAATCTTTGATAAAGGAAAAGAGTCCTTTATCGTTTGGAGTAAGTCTCTACAGGGAGAATGATTAAAACAAAACACATTGTCAGCAGAATCTTTTATGTATTGTTTAAAAAAACGAGTAACAATTTGTGGATGATTAAGAAAATTTCCTGTCGGAAAAATAGGAAAAAGTAACTTCCTCACTCCTTTTTCCATTTTTATATCAAATTCGGCAACATCTTCATTAAATGAAACAATGGATAAGTTCACCCCCATTTTTTTTAAACAAGCCGTATATGCTTTTATAAATGGACCAATCCCGTTTGTTCGGGAACTGACATGTTCATCTATTAAATAAACGTTCCTCATAAATATTTAATGTAATTAAATTACCAGCTTATTCTGAGCAATACGCTGTACAACACCTCTATCCGTCAAAATATTCATATCCATTCTCTCGATGAAAGATTTAAATAAAAATCCCGTGAGCCCATCTTTTATCCCTATGGGATAAGTTGTTATTTTTTTTTCATCCACATCCGACAAGCCTATAAATGAAGTGATTGCCGGCTTGTAGGAAATGGATTTCCTACCTTCATAAAATTGAACATACTCATCTATCAAGTGCACCAAATCTTCATTCATACCTTCTTTCCCTGACAATGAATTCAAAGTTGAATAAAGATCGAAAAGATAAGTCTTATCGAAAGGCATAGCCAAATGTCCTTTAATTGTACCATTTATATGAGCCAATACATAATGAAGGATTCCTTCCAAGCCTGTCTCCAAAGAAAAATCTGTTATTCTCCGGGGATCCCTTTCCATAATTTTACGATCTATTTCTTCACAAATTTCAACACTATCCCCTTCCAACAAACCATTTTGAATTAAAAATTCAATACCCCAACCTATTCCGCTCAACCCCGAACCCAATCCAATAGGGAGTTCCTTATGCACAGCTTCTATCACCTGTTCCATTAATTCATCCGCAATGGTTTCATAAATACTTTCTAAACACAATCTATGATAAGATGCAAAAAAAAGTACTATCCCCATTTTTCCTGACAAGAGCCCGGTGTCTTTCAAAAAATTCGCACGAAACATCAATAAGTTGATTATCCTTTGTTCCAAATTAAAAGCAACAGGTATCAATGGTGAATACAAATTGTTTTTCATGTAAAATCAGTTACTCATTAATTGTTCATTCCACAATTTCCGCAAAGGCATAAAAAAGCGTTCCAACAAAGACATCTGTTCTGTTATTATATCTGCCCGTGCATTCATTCGATGTAAAAAAGGCAATTCTTTTTTATAAGTAGTCTGAAGCCCATGCTGAAAGATTACCTCAACAACATAATAACTTCCAGTTTCTGTCTTTATCGGGACAAGGGAAATATTCTTTACCGTCCCATTCACCATCCCAAATTCATTTTCGGGAAAATTTTCAAAACGAATATTCACATTCTGTCCCACTTTCACCTTTCCCGAACGAGCTATTGGAAGTAAAGCTTTCCCGACCAACTCAACACGATCGGTAGGGATAATATTAAATATCTCTTCTCCGGCAGAAATGTTTTGATTTTTCACCCAATAAGTAGTAAAAGTAATCTTTCCACTTATAGGAGCGAGTATAACATAAGTCATTTCCCAATCCCGTATTTCATTATTCAACTGCTGCATTTGCAAATTCAACTGGGTCAAAAATATATTCTCTTTTTCAACAAACTGCTGTTCGACATCAAGCAAAGCCTCTTTCATCTGCATAACTTGCATAGATATATTATTCAAAGAAACCTGTATGTTCTCATACACCAAACGTTCCTGCAAATAATCGTTACGGCTTTGTCCGTATTTTTCATCAGACAATGCTCCTTCCCGGTATAATATCGAATCCCTTATAAATTGCTTTGTTACTAATTCCAACTGCTGACCGGCGATATCTTTTTGACGTACTATATCCCGATATTGTAACTCTCCTTGTGCTATGCGATTTTGAATAAACTTCTTTTTGGCCGAATAAAAACCCGAACGAATAAATTCTTTATAGTTGAACAAAGTCGAACAAAAAACCGCATACGTACTTTGCATATTTCCCAAACACAGGTTCCGTACCGGAGATAGATCAGATTTTGAGATAACAAACGATGCCAAATATTTTTGCAATAATAAAACGTCTTCCGTCTTGGCAGAATTTTCAATTACGGCCAAATATTCTCCCGACCTGACATTCTGATTGTCCCTGACATACAACGAATCTAATCTACCAGATATTTTAGCGACAACAGCAGCAGTTGGAGTAGATCCGGTTAACGTCATTGCAGTGCTAATGATATCAGGATATTTAAAAAAAGCACTACCAATTAAAAATAAGAGAGTCAAAGAAGCAAGTATCGTAATTCCCCATCTTAACATCCAATTGGGGATACGTCCCAATACTTCCTGAAATTCTTCACTTCTAAGTTCTATCTTATCTGTTTCTACATCCATATCACACACCTAATTCCAGTTGATTCTTTACTAAAGTATAATAAGCCCCTCTTTTCTTTGTCAGTTCGATATGAGTTCCTTGCTCTATAATTTTTCCTTTATCCAAAACAACAATATTATCAGCATGCTGAACCGTACTTAACCTATGCGCTACGATCACCACTGTTTTCCCTTTATAAAATTCAATAAGGTTATTCATAATAATTTTCTCATTATTAGCATCTAATGCATTCGTAGCTTCATCAAAAAAGATAAATTCTGGATTTTTATATACGGCGCGCGCAATCAATAACCGCTGTCTTTGTCCCTGGCTTATACCATTGCCTTCCATCCCTATTTTCGTATTATATTTTAAGGGAAGAGATTCTATAAACTCTTTAATATTAGCCACCTTAACCGCATGTAACAACCGTTTTTTATCGATACAATCCTCCCCTACGGCAATATTATTGGCTATCGTGTCTGAAAAAATAAATCCTTCTTGCATTACCGAACCGACATTTTGCCGCCATAAGTGAGGATTTATGTCATCCAAAAGCGTCTCTCCAATCTTGACCGTACCCTTCAAGGGAGTATAAAAACCAAGTAATAATTTAATGATTGTAGTCTTACCGCTACCGCTTGCACCTACGATTGCCGTTGTTTTATTGACCGGAATATTGAGGCTCAGATTATCAAGGACATAATCCCGTTCAGCCCCATCATAACTGAAACAAACGTTCTTAATATATATTGTCCTATCTTCCGGCAAGCAATCCAATTTCGTTTCAAGCATTTGTTCTTCATCTTCCTTATTGTGTATTTCATTCAAACGCTCCAAACTGATCTTCGCATCCTGTAAAGATTGTGCAAAGCCGATAACCTGCCCTATCGGCCCGGACAATTGACCGATAATGTAACTTATCGACATCATCATTCCCAATGTTATTTGTCCGTCAATAACAGCCTTCGCTGCAAGAAAAGAAATAAACAATGTGGTGGAACGACTAAAAAAAACAGACCCTAATTGCTGAATTTGTCCCAATTCCGTACTCTTGATACTAATCTTAAAAAGCTTCACCTGAATCCGTTCCCATTTCCACCTTTCCTGCTTTTCACAATTATTTAATTTTATTTCCTGCATCCCTGTAATAAGCTGCACCATATTACTCTGATTAGAAGACGACTGTGAAAAACGATTATAATCAAGTTTACGGCGATACCTCATGAAAGCAAGTACCCAAATGGTATAGAGGATATTCCCCAGCAGGAAAACGCCCAAAATAACCAAGTCATAATAAGCTAAAATACCGGCAAAAACAAAAAAATTAAATATCGAAAATATCAGCGATAAAGCTGTTCCCAACAAAAAGCTCTGAATTCGGCTATGATCCCCGATACGTTGCATTATGTCCCCGATATTTTTAGCATCGAAAAAACGAATAGGCAGTTTCATCAATTTCACCAAAAAATCAGATATCAACGATATACTGATCCGGGTATTCATATGTAGAGTAATCCAGCTTTGAATAAAGCTAACAGCAATCTGGGTTATTGATAAGATAAATTGAGCGATCAAAATTAACCCGATCAGGCCAATATTATTATTTCCTATTCCCTGGTCGACAACTGCCTGTGTAAGAAAAGGCAATATCATGGCAAATACACTCCCCAATAGCATTCCCACGATTAATTGAAACAATTGACTTTTATAGGGAAGTATATAACGAAAAAAATGGCCTAAATTTTTCTTTTGTTTTTTCTGGTCATCTTCATGTTCATAAAAATCGGGAGTAGGTTCCAGTACTAAAGCAATTCCCGTATCTCTTTTTTCAGAACGGGAGCTGATCCAACATTTTAGGAATTCCTCCTTAGTCATGGCATATTTCTCTCCTACAGGATCGGCAATCTTAATGATGTAGTCTTCTTTCTTTCCTTTACTAAAAAAAGAAGACTGTTTCTTTGCCTCATAACATACCACAAAATGATTCTGATTCCAATGTAGAATACACGGGAACGACATACCTTCGATTAATTGTTCGAAGTTGATCCTTACCCCCATCGTATGAAATCCGATACTTTCCGCCGCATCGCTTATCCCTAATAACGACACCCCCTGACGAGTGATGAAACTCTTTTCCCGTAAAGTTTGAAGAGTATAATTCCGTCCATAAAACTTAGCGACCATTCGCAAACAAGTAGGTCCACAATCCATCGCATCCAACTGCGTATATAGGGGAAAAGGCTTCATCAATTTCTATTTATAAAATAAAACATCAATTCCACATCACAATCCACGCCACATTATAATTCTCCATAGATTTGTACATTTTACAAAGAATTATATCCTTTATTTTACATCAATTACTCTTTAAATTTAACCAACATCAACACCGTATTATCCTCTTCATTCAAACGGGAAGCTACTTCCTTTAGCTTGCCTTGTAACTTACCAGCCTCATAATCTTGTAATAACTGAGTCGGTGACAACTTGCCACGAACATACCCCAACGGCAAATCACAATAAAACTGCCCAAGTTCCCTTTCAAATTTACCCGGCTGGTAATCCTGATTTATCAAACGATATATAAAAAATTCTCCTGTCTGTTGGTCATAAACCAATTTTCTATAATTCTCAGGGCCACCTTGTTCAGGATCTTTCTGCTCGAAAAAATCGACAAAGACATACCTGCCGGTCTTCAATCTGACGCAAGCAATTCTGGGCGGATTCAAATTCCAGGCACAGGAAGGACGTTTTACCATAAAAGGTATCAATTTACGGTTTTCTAAACGGTAAACCGTATCAGCACCAAAATCAGAAATAAAACATTCCCGTCCATTCTTCAAGAGGGCTGAAATCGACCACATAACCGTCCTTCTCAATTCAGGAATATATATACTATTAGTCACTCTTTCCTTCAATGTTAGATCAACAGGGGTGATACGTCCATCTATTTTAGAAATCAATACATATGGACGAGGGTTAATCAGTGGTTTTCTTTCTTTATTAATATCATACTCATCAATAGCTATCAATGATTCCTCATCATAATTAAAAAAATGACCCAGTTCATAATTTTGAGGAAGTTTCAACACTCGCTTAAATGTACCGTCAAAAGCATATACTTTTATTGTTTGGTTTTGCGGATAGGCAGTAATAAAAATCTCCTGCTTTATAAAATCCACTGCCATAAAAGCAATTTTAGTATATTGTTCCCCGTCCCTTCCTGTCCTATTAAAAACATGAATATTTTCCCCTTGCCGATTGAAAACAAAAATATCACCACTCTTATTTTTAGTTACTATTAAACTGTCCGACATAAAAGTCAGGTGAAAAGAATTCCCATCCAGCAATACATCTGCCCTTGTTTCCATCGGAATATATTCAACATCCGCTATTTCCTGGAGGAAAATTTCTTTTAGCGGATAGTTCTTATCCCAATCCAACACAATCAACCCATTCTGCATATTTTCATTTTTATTGGATTTTCCATTACAAGCTACCAATAAGCAAAATACAATATACCAAAAGACCGTTTTCATTAATAATTTGTTTCAAATAACATTTTCCTATAATCTATCCTTAGCTATAAAATCTCGAAACAATTGCTCCAAAAATATTCTGTTTTATTTTCATTCATTTCTATTAATAGATGACCTGTAACACTTATATATATTACAAGTCATCCTGAATTAATCCCAAATTAACACTCACTAATCAAAATAATGTACACAATTACAAAAACTTACCGCTCCCTCACTGCCGGTATATGTTCTCCATTCACATTTACCTTCAAATTTTTCATTAACTCTACATTTGATCCCTTCAGACGCACATCCATCCCCTTCTTCATTCGTATCACACTCCTCCGATGTACCTGTACTTGAACCTGTTCCTCCAAAAATGTACTTCATTTCGCTATCGGTCATAATAGCAGCATCATTGAGTTTAATTTTAC
>OGOU01000893.1_pt1 | contig 24467 bp, 21 predicted proteins | sample 1552721 | NCBI WGS metagenome assembly OGOU01 (sample SAMEA2580176, study PRJEB22360) | human gut metagenome | biome: human gut; feature: human-associated habitat; material: faeces | place: Denmark | collected 2008/2010
TCGTCCGCTTCCTCACGTTCCCAAGCCTGTAGCATATTGCGAAGCAGGTAAAGCTCACGGATATTGCCCTTGCCCATAGTCAGTATCTGTTCTCCCAAGATGTCGATGAAATGTCGGACGGCTTCCATATCCATCGGACTGCCCGTAACGGGAAAGACGACGGCATCCATTGCTGAAAGCAGTTCCACCGTCCCTTCGGTACGCATCAACGGGGGGAGGTCGAAAAGAATGCATCGAGGATGGCTGTCCACACAGTGTTGCTCCACTCGCCTCAGGGCTTCCCGCACCGGAGTGCAGATAATCGGATAAGGGGCATAGGCTGTCCGATGTTTCAGGTGCATCAGCCTTTGAGTATTCAGTTCTTCCGACTCTTGCTGCCGCAGACGGGTGATGGTATAGACGGGATGGTTGCAATCCACGACGGCGACATCGCATCCTCTGTGGTAATGCAGAATGCTTGCGGCAAGTACCGTAAGCGAGGTTTTGCCGACACCTCCCTTGGGGGAAGCGATGGCGAGATAAATGGGTTTACTCATATTTTCTCTTTGCTTTGAATGGGTGAATACTATGTCTTGATAAATCGTTTGTAATCGAAGTTGCCTGACTGAACCTCTTTCGGGGCTTCTTCGGCAACGCGATCCAGCAGCTCGCGGACACGTTCTCCGGCCGCTTTCTTAATCGCTTGGAACATCGGGGAGTCGTGTATCTTATAGATGGTTTCAGCGGCTTTCGCGGCTTCCTCTATCGGAGCATTCTTGCAGGAGAGGACATTACCCATTTGTTGTAGTTCTTCCACTGTGATGCTTTCGGAAAGAGAGTAGCTTTCACCTTGGACTTCCACCAATACATAATCCTCTTCCTCTTCGGGGATGGACGTAGAGGTCTCTTCCGACATTCCCGTTTCAGGCATCTGTTCTTGTTGCTCTTCTTCGATGGGCAACTCGGCTAAAAGGATATTCTCCTCTTGGGAGGGTTCCTTCTGGGGGATGCGGATGGTAACGACGACTTTCCCCTTGCCCCGTTCCTTGAAAAAGAGTTGCAAGTCACGGTAGAGTCTTACGATACTCCGATAGCGTCCGTACAGGAAGCGGGCGACCTGCACGCTGCCGAGATAGGCTAAGCCGACCAAGAGCAGAATAAAGACGACCTGCTTCATCGCTCGAAACGTTTACGGAACTGTTGCTCAAACAAGGCGTCTATCTCACCACGGTGACTCTCTAAGTGATGCCGGAGAATATGCTCCACAAATGCCCCAATCGTCAGTTTGCCTGCGGCTGCCACATAGACGATTTCGGAAATCTCTTCCTGTGTCTTTTTGGAAATGAACACGCCCTTTCGGTCTCCGATGTTCAGGGGTTGCAGAAAGGCGGTTTCGTAATCGCTTCTCTCTTCCTGAAGGAGACCTGTAGGGTGTCCCTCGGAATGCTCGATGAGCGTGGTGGAGTTACGGATGGTTACTTTTGAAGAGACGCTTTTTCGTTCTCTGCAGGACTTATGACCTGCCATTTGTTGATCTTTTTTCTGTTTCATATCACAATAATTTCTTGAAGTTCTTTTCACTTAATCGGTTGATTTCTTCCTTGTAGTCCTCTAAATGTTTGAGAAGGATGTTTTCCACGTACATACCCAATGTCATCTCTCTCTTTCGGATGAAGAGGACGATTTCCGACAGTTTGTCCTGCAACTCTTTGGAGATGTAGATTGCCTTGCGGTCATACAGGTCATTGCGGTGCATGAAGAGTGAGATGTAATCTCCTTTGGCGGGATTCTTGCGACGTGTTCGGATGGGTAGTTGTGGCTCTTCCAAAGCCTCTTTCTGTGTTTTCGAAACAGACTCATCCACCTCTTCAATGCCGGGAGAGGGGATCATCTCGCTCTCTTTCTTTTTCATCGGGATACCCTGTGAAATCAGTTCCCGGATAGCGACGGGATCTATCGCCCCTTTATTCTTTCCTGCCATATGCTTCAGGTTTTACGATGGACAAGATTTCCTCCACAAGCTCTTTCAGACGACTGCCTCTAAGCAGCGTGCGAGAGGCGGGAAAGATGGTTGAACGGAAGAGGGTCGTACCCTCCTCCATTACCTCCTTTTTGTAGCGGGTCGTATTGGGGACTGCCGTTTTTAAGATGGGAAGTCCCAAATCGGCAATGACCTTTTCATACATCGCATAGAGGGGTGTCTTCTCTCTGCCGTCCACCATGTTCCAAAAGAGGTAGATCCCTTTGTTGGCAGTGTCTGTATTGTCGGTTATCGCCTCCTTGATGATGGCTGAAAAACTCAGCGTGCTTTCCAAGGATATACGGTCGGCGGAGATGGGGGTGAAAATATAATCCATAGCGGAGAGGGTGGTCAGCACACCGTCATTGTTGATGGTTCCGGGCAGGTCAAAAAAGACGAAATCCGTATCCGGCTCGTGCGTCTCCAGATATTCCCTAACCGTATCCACGGCTGCCTCTGCCGTGGCACAAAGGATGGTGTACGTGGGCTTTTGCAACTCGGAGAATTGAGCTGCTGCCAATTCTTGCAGCGCGGGGTTGCGATCCACCCCCTGTGCGTCACGCTGACGCATGGCATTGATGCTGAATTGCGGATAGTCACAATCCACCACAATAAGGTTATACCCGCAGGCATAGTGCAGGTAACTTGCCGTCAAGACCGTAAAGGTCGTTTTGCCGACACCGCCCTTCTGGGTGGAGAAGGCAATGAAAACTGGTTTCTTTTTCATTTCATTTTCTGTTTAATGGTTCTACATATATGTGAGGAAAGGCGCATGCACGCCTTGGTTTGTTTCCTTGAAAAGGCAGATATGGAAACGAGCCTGGGAGGGAATAAATCCCCGGACAGGCATATGGTAAGGTATTCCAATAAGGGAACATAGACCCGCCTTTCGGGATATGTCCCTCCCTGTATAAGGGTGGAGCTATATGACGGGAGGCATACTTGCAAACGTCCACCCATCCATATGTCCACACTTGTACCCTTGCGCAAGGGTGTGAGGGGTGACGGGTGCAATAACTTGTACACATTCTCATTCCTATTTCCATTTCCGTAATTGTCTGTTCAAATGGCTGCGGACAGGTTTTCAGACTTGGGCAGGCAGGTATGTCCACCAACCTGTAAACACCTGTTTGACGGGGCAAATATAGAAGCCTTTATCCCCTTGTTTCTGCCCTTTTTGCTAACTGCGTACTTGTGGCTTCGATTTGCGTATTTGTGGCTCCGTAAGAGGTAAGTGATTTAGGCACAACGCTTAGTAACTTTGCACCCAAGCGGTAAGCCGAAGTCTTCGAGGCATAAAGCGTTCTTTTTTGAGGGACTCGACTTCCGTCCTTCACGGACGGATTTATTTGCGCCGGAGCAAATAGCAAGATATGTCCTGCGTTACTCGAAATAAATTCGGTAACTCAGAACTCTTGCTCTTGCAGAGGGCTGAAAAAACTCCGAAGTCGTTTTTTCTTGGAAGAGAGAATGCCTTGTCTTGAATGCCGGTGATGCCGTGAAACACTAAAATCCAAAGTAAAATGACAAAGAGACATGTGGGGAGACCCTTGAAAAAAGAGAAAGCCAGCCATTGTTGCATGGTTCGGTTTACGGACACGGAGTTTGCGCGTTTCCTGACGCTTTATGAACAGTCAGGTGTCCCGAACAGGGCTGTTTTCATCAAGGCAAGGGTCTTTGATGAGACTTTCCGAGTGATAAAAGTAGATCGTTCACTGCTTGATTACTATCAAAAACTGACGACTTTGTACGGACAATTTCGCAGTGTCGGGGTGAATTATAACCAAGCTGTGGTCGCCTTAAAGAGCAATTTCACCGAGAAAAAAGCCTTTGCGATGCTTGCCCAACTGGAGAAACTGACACTCGAATTGGCGGCTGTCGGAGGCGAAATCGTACATCTAACCCGTGAATTTCAAGAGAAATGGTCGCAAAGATAAACTATGGAAGTTCCCTTTACGGCGCGTTGGCGTACAATGGAGAGAAGGTAAATGAGGGCGTTGCCAAGATTCTGGAGACCAACAAAATGTTCTCTCCGGCTGATGGGACACACGATATATCCGCCTGTATGCAGGACTTTATGGCATATATGCCGAGTCATGTCCTCACTAAGAAACCGGTTATACATATCTCCTTGAATCCGCATCCCGATGACAGACTTACCGATGAGCAGTTCTCAGCCATCGCACGGGAGTATATCGAAAAGATGGGCTACGCTAATCAACCCTTTATCGTTTATAAGCATGAAGACATAGACAGGCATCACCTGCATATTGTCACCTTAGCCGTCGATGAACGGGGAAAGAAGATTAACGATGGCAATAATTTCTATACCAGCACCCGTATTCTCAAAGAACTGGAACAGAAGTACGGTTTGATCCCTGCGCAAATGCGGAAGGAAAAAGAAGTGTTTCGCCTGCAAAAAGTCTGCTACGGCGACGGAGAGAATCTTAAAAAGCAACTGGTTTCGGTCATCAGACCGGCAGCGAAATTCTATCACTGTCCGAGCTTTAAGGAATACCGTGCTTTGCTCTCCACCTATAATATATGTGTGGAAGAGGTCAAGGGGGAAATGTATGGAAAGCCCTATAACGGATTGGTCTATTTTGCTACCGATGATAAAGGTAAGAAGGTGGGTAATCCTTTCAAGGCTTCCCTTTTCGGGAAGGCTGTCGGATATGAAGCCTTGCAAAAAAGATTCAAGGCTTCAAAGGAGAAACTAAAAGAAAAGTATCTTGCCCCCAAGACCAAAGAGGTCGTAGCCGGAGCATTGAGACGTTCTGCTACCAAAGAGGATTTCAGGGATAATCTCTATCGCAAGGGAATTGATGTCCTCTTTCGTGAGAACGACGAAGGGCGGCTCTATGGCATCACCTTCATAGACCATAACAACGGCTGTGTCGTCAATGGCTCACGATTGGGGAAGGAACTTTCGGCAAATGCCATTGCCGAGTGGTTCAACTGCCCGCATCCCGAATTGTCTGCTCCTATACAACAGAATGTGAAAGGCAGTATTTCCCAAACTCAGACTTCGGACGGGGATGCCGTCTTGGGTGGTCTGCTCGATCTGCCCTTGGAAGCACACGGAACGGATTGGGAGGAAGAGCAGTTCCGCAGACGGATGCAACGGAAGAAAAGAAAACAACGTAAACTATAAAAACAGAAAGATTATGTCACAACAAGAAGACGATTTGAGAGCACTGGCGAAAATCATGGATTTTCTGCGTGCTGTAAGTATCATACTGGTGGTTGCCCATCTCTATTGGTATTGCTATGAAGCCATCAAACTATGGGGGCTGAACATCGGTGTGGTGGACAGGATACTGATGAACTTCCACCGCACGGCGGGACTGTTCGGGAATATGCTTTATACCAAGCTTTTGGCGCTGGTACTGATGGGACTTTCATGTCTGGGTACGAAAGGTGTGAAAGAGGAGCATATCACTTGGTCGAAGATATGGGCATTCATGGGCGCCGGCTTTGTCTTTTTCTTCCTCAATTGGTGGATACTCGCCTTGCCACTGCCCATAGAGGCGAACGCGGCTCTCTATACTTTGACGATAACCGTAGGCTATGTTTGTCTGCTGATGGCGGGACTCTACATGAGCCGTCTGTTGAAAAACAATCTGATGGAGGATGTCTTCAATCAGGAGAACGAATCCTTTATGCAGGAGACAAGACTTTTGGAAAACGAGTACTCGGTCAATCTACCGACCCGGTTCTATTATCGCAAGAAATGGAACAGGGGCTGGATAAACGTGGTCAATCCTTTCCGAGCTGTCTCCGTCTTGGGAACGCCGGGCAGCGGTAAGTCCTATGCCATCATCAATAATTTCATCAAGCAGCAAATCGAAAAAGGTTTTGCCATCTACTGCTACGACTTCAAATATCCCGACCTCTCCACGATTGTGTACAATCATTTGCTGCATCACTCGGAAGGATATAAAGTCAAGCCGAAGTTTTACGTGATCAACTTCGACGACCCTCGGCGGTCGCATCGCTGCAATCCGATACACCCCGATTTCATGAGCGACATTTCAGATGCCTACGAGTCGGCGTACACCATCATGCTCAACCTCAACAAGACGTGGGTGCAGAAACAAGGAGATTTCTTTGTGGAGTCGCCAATCGTACTCTTTGCCGCTATCATTTGGTATCTCCGCATTTTCGAGGGAGGAAAATACTGTACCTTTCCGCACGCTATTGAGTTTCTCTGCCGTAAGTATGAAGACATTTTCCCAATACTGACTTCTTATCCCGAATTGGAGAATTACCTTTCTCCTTTTATGGACGCTTGGCTCGGAGGGGCGGCTGACCAGTTGCAAGGGCAGATAGCCTCCGCCAAGATACCCTTGTCAAGGATGATCAGTCCGCAGCTCTATTGGATTATGACAGGAGATGATTTCACACTCGACATCAATAATCCCAAGGAGCCTAAAATCCTATGCGTAGGAAACAATCCTGACAGACAGAATATCTACGGAGCGGCATTGGGATTGTATAATTCGCGTATCGTCAAGCTCATCAATAAGAAAGGGATGCTGAAAAGTTCCGTGCTCATCGACGAGCTACCCACCATCTATTTCAAGGGGTTGGACAACTTGATTGCCACCGCACGAAGCAACAAGGTGGCGGTATGCTTGGGCTTTCAGGACTTTTCGCAACTGAAGCGCGATTATGGAGACAAGGAAGCTGCTGTAGTGATGAATACTGTCGGAAACATTTTCTCCGGACAGGTGGTCGGCGAGACGGCAAAGACTTTATCGGAGCGTTTCGGAAAGGTGCTTCAAAAGCGACAGAGTATGAGTATCACCCGCAGCGACAAAACGACCTCCATCTCCACGCAGATGGACAGCCTTATCCCACAGAGTAAGATTTCCACGCTCACACAGGGAATGTTCGTGGGAGCGGTCGCCGATAACTTCTCCGAACGTATCGAGCAGAAGATATTCCACTGTGAGATTGTGGTGGACAATGCGAAAGTTGCAAAGGAAACGGCTGCTTACCGCCCGATACCTGTTCTGACGGACTTCACAAATGAAGATGGCGAGGATATGATGGAACAGGAGATAAAGGCGAACTATGATCGGGTAAAGACGGAGGTGCGGGAAATCGTGGAACGGGAGTTACAACGAATTTCCGACGATCCGGAACTTTCCAAACTGCTCAATACCAAGAAATAATGGCTGTTTTTCTTGGCTCTAAGACGGGATTTTTGTATTTTTGAACACGCTAATTGATGACACTATGAATTGTTTTAATCATACTCAAGAACCGGCGGTAGCCCAATGTTCCGATTGCGGGAAAGGGCTGTGTTCCGAATGTGCGGAGAGGTATCAACCGATACTCTGTACACCTTGTTTTCAGAAGAGAAAACGCAGCGAGATTTGGCGAAGCATCTTCAGCCTGTTGTTTCTCATTGCCTTGTTTGTCATAGGTTTCAAATGGAACTTCTTGGCGACCAAAGGCGTTGAGGATATGCGATGGATGTCCGGATATGTGCTGATGGCGATATGGTCGGGCTATCTCTTTGTGGAAAAGTACATTCCTTATAAGATGATGGCTGGGACAAATGGGCAGTGGATTGTTTACTATATTGTCAAACTGCTCCTCTTTGTCGTCATAGGAGTCTTCACCGCACCTTTCACCTGCTTGTGGGCAGTGTTCAGGGTAATAAAGGCTTTTCGGTAAGAGGCGGCAAGAATAACATCTATAAAGAAGAAAGAATATGAGTACGCACAATATACCACTCACATCAGCAGAATACCTGAGTTTCAAGGAAGAGATAACAAAGCGAATTCGCTCTGCACAATACGAGGCGTTGAAAGCCGTCAATAAGGAGATGATAACTCTCTATTGGGAGATAGGCAGGCGCATTACTGAACAACAGAAGGCACTCGGATGGGGAAAATCCGTTGTGGAAAACCTCTCACAGGACATTCAAAAAGAGTTCCCTGGAATCAAGGGCTTCGGAGTTTCCAATATGTGGGACATGGCACGCTTTTACGCTGAATATCAAACGAATGAATTTCTCCAACCATTAGTTGGAGAAATCAGTTGGTCGAAGCATATCGTTATTTTGACTAAGTGTAAGGAGACGCAGCAGAGACAGTTCTATATTCTGGCGACCAAGAAATACGGATGGACGAAAGACGTGCTGATACACAAAATAGAATTGAAAACGTATGAGAGTTTCCTGCTCGGACAGAGTAACTTTGATACTACGCTACCTGAAAATATCCGTAACCAAGCCGTCCTCGCCGTAAAGGACGAATATATGTTGGATTTTATTGGATTGGGCGAGGAACATTCGGAGTATGAGTTGGAACAGGCTATCATCAAGAATATCCGCTCTTTTCTGATGGAGTTCGGAACGGACTTTTCGTTTATGGGAAACCAATACCGATTGGAGGTGGATGGCAGGGAGTACTTCATTGACCTGCTGCTATACAACCGTCGCCTGCAGGCAATGATAGCCGTGGAGCTGAAAATCGGTGAGTTCAAGCCTGAGTACAAAGGGAAGATGGAGTTTTATCTCAATATCCTGAATGAGACGGTTAAACTACCACATGAGAATCCTGCCATCGGCATCATCATTTGCAAATCCAAAAGCAGGACGATTGTGGAGTATGCCCTCAAAACTTCTGCAATGCCTATCGGGGTGGCAACATACAACCTCTCACCCGAATTGCCGGAGGCATACAAGGAACTGCTTCCAACATCTGAGGACATAGCCAAGAAGTTGGAAGTGCTTATCAAAGAATGAATGAAGGGAGGTACTCCGAAATACCAGAATATCTCCCTTTTGATTTACCGTTTCTTGAACTTGCCACCTTTCAGGTCACTCTCCACCATACGCTTGTTCAGCTTCTCACGGAGTTCATCAAGAAAGTAGGTACGGCTGTCATCCTTGCGGCGTTTCATGTTCATATAGACGTTGTAGCAGTTCTTTATCTCCACTCTAAAGATTTCAGAAAGAACATCAGCTAATTCCTCCACACCTATTTCTCCATCATTGATACAGTCGCAGGTGTCGAGAGCATAAAGGAGTTCAACTAAATCTGTTGCCTTGCCTGTCCAACAGAGTTTCTTGGCGGGTTTGACGGGCAAAGCTGGAAGAAGTCCCTGCATTCGCATTTTCACTAATTCCAGCTCCGTGTCAATGACAAAGAGCAGCTCCGATACATTTTTTTCCCATTTCAGTTGGTATGCCTGATGTTTCAGTCATACTTTCTAAATGGAATCGAGTGTAATGGAGAGTACGATACAATGAAGCAAGGTTTGCTTCGGTTTCCCCCAACCTTATAATTTCCTTGATAAGACTGTCTGTTGCAGTTTTGCTATTGTCTGATAGCAGCAACTCAAAGGTTTCTGTTTCAATCAGTTGTTTCATATTATGATTTTTATATTGCTAAATTGTTTGTGCTTATGATAAATGCACAAAACCTCCACCTGTTACAACTTCTGATTGCAACAAATGGAGGTAGAATGGAAAAGAGAAGTTTTACTTGCCTTGTTCCAGTGTGCGAGTGGTGAAATAACTGTCCGAAATTGAAGGGGTGAACTTAATAACGTTGTTATTCAATACCGACTTTCTTTCATTTTTCAGATTAATCATTGTCATCTCCTTAAAGCGATACTTATGGTGCTTTGTATCCACTTCCGTGATTGCAGAGACGGTCATCTCCTTTTCTTTCTCTCCGGCAAGATTGTAGTATGTAGCCTTACGGATAATAAAAATGTGCTTGTCGATATAGGCTATTTTCTTAGAGAAGCCGTTTTCATTGGCAATGGTTTTGTTCTTTGGCGTAATTTCTAAGACATAGCAGACATGATTACCTACATTTTGGTCTTTCAAGAATTTATAGTTGAAATCTTCGACAGCTGGTGTGGACATATCGGCGTAAGAAAACTCAGACCCCATGAAACTTTTGGCATTCTCTGAACTTACAATACGTCGGGTTTTACGAAGAGCCGGCATATAAATCCACTTGTCATCGTTCTTCTTCAAATAATCGAACGATAGAAACCCGGTGCCTTTCACATCAGCAGGCTCGGTAAACCGAATGAGTTTCTTTTCCAAACTACCATTCTCGTAGAGTTTACTGACGATAGTCATCTTGCGAACTCGTTTGTCTCCGGACGGACTGTAAATCGTCATTGATGATTGTGTTTCCATTCCGGCAATACGAGTGGCTTCAATGGCTTTTTGTTGTACTTGTTGCGGAGATAGTCCTCCTTGTGCATGAGCAACATTTACCCACATAGTTGCGATTGTTATAACCGCCGATAAAAAAACTTTCTTCATTGTATTTATTGTTTGATGAATATTCGTGTATCAATCTTCTTTGAAAAGCTCATAAGCTTTTGACTGTTTCTTTTATTGCTTTTATCCTTTCAGTCCTTTTAAGTTATTTGCAATGGATTTTCTGTCTCAAGAATTTCGGTTTCAACACCATACATAGCGCAGGTACGAGCAGCACTGCGGCAATGAGGCATACGAAAATGATTGTTACCATCATCATTCCGAAAAAGCGGACAGGCAGGAAGCCTGAAAAGAGCAGAACTACAAATCCGATAATAACGGCAATGGCATTGAATACGATACCGCGTCCCGTTGCCTTGAACAAGCGATGTACAGCCTCCTTATCGTCGTAACCTGCACGTCGTTCCTCCCGATACCGCCAGACAACATGAATCGTATAGTCCACGCCGACTCCAATAAGGATAGAGGCTTGGAAGGCGGTCATAAAGTTCAGGTCGATACCAAAATATCCCATCAGTCCGAAAAGCATCAACATGGCAAACATGAGTGGAACGATTTGCAGTAATCCTGCCTTAAACGATTTGAAACCGAGGGATATAATGATAAATACAACAACGAGGGAAATCAACAAAGAAAGGAACTGCCCGCTTACGACATGCTTGTCCATATCCGTGAATACATCGGCATTGCCACCAACAAGTTTCACATTGAGGTCATCTTTTACCATTTCCTTGATTTGAGCAACACATTGTCGCAATACCGGTGTGTTCAATTCCTTGAAACGAATCATCAAGAGAGCTTTCTCAAAATTGAAATCCACCATCTTTTCCAAATCCCTCTGACTGCCGCTCATCAGATACAACTCGAAGTATTGTGATACGGCATCGTAGGTGTCGGGGATTTTATCATAACCTTCTTCGCCTTTGTTATAGAGAGCACGGCTGATCTGACGTGTAACTTTCGCGATAGACTGCGTTGTTCCCACTTCGGGGATTTCTCGCACCTTTTTCTCCAAATCATCAATTTTCTTCAACAAGGCAGGGTCTTTGATGTCGCCTTCGAACACGACACAGAGCGGAAAGAAGCCCCCCAACTCCTTATTGATGATTTGTGCGGACTCCTTCGCAGGATGTCCGTCAGGGAACAACTCGGCGGGATTTGAGTTGATGCTGAAACGCAACAGTCCGGCTGCTCCGATTAGAGAAATGACCACGAATAAAGCCAAAATAGTCTTGGGCTTTTTCGTTACCCAATCGGCAATAAAGTCCAATAATCTGTCCAACCCTATTCCTCTTTTGCTTTTAGGGTTGTTATCCGCTCTCAATCGAGGTTTGGTTTTGGGAAGTACCGAACTCAATGCAGGTATAAAGAACAGACTTCCAATCAAGGCAAGTCCGATACCGATACTGCCAAGAACTCCCATCTGTCCACCGGGAATCAGCACATGTCCCAACATACAGAGCAACCCTGCAATGGTTGTCAATCCTGACAAGATAATGGGAGCGCCGAGACTTGTAACCATTTTGACAGACAATTCTTTTACTGTATAGTTGTTTCCGGGAAGATTGTCTCTTTGGTAGCGGGCAAACATGTGTATGCCATAGGAATTGGCGGTAGCAATCAGCAATACAACTAAAATAATGGTCGTAACGGCAAACTTCCATCCCAACAAAGGTGTTGCACCCAATGCCGTGAATATCGCCATGACTACAATCAGAATGGGAAGCCATACCCCTCTGAACTGACGGAAGCTGATAAAGAGAAAGACCATCATCAACAACAATCCGAGAGGAATGAGCCGAGCCATATCCTTCTGCATCATTCCCGCATTCTGCATTCGCATATACGGAGAACCTCCCAAAAGAACTTTCTCTGTGCCGGGATACTTGGCAATCATTGCCTCCACTTGGTCTATTACGTCCTTGTCCTTTGCTCCGGGTTCAAGCAATCCAATAATGGCTGTGGTCGTAAAATCTTTGGAAACCACGCTTCCATAGACAAGGTCGTTACCGGCAAGCTCTTTCTTAATAGTGGCAACATCTTCAGCAGTCCGTGGAATCATTTTCACGGCCGCATCAACGGTCATTGCGTCATTCTCACTGCGGACATTTTTCAATTCAAAGACGGACATTACCCGTTCTACGCCTTTGATGTTCTGCATATCTTGCGAGAAATGCTCCACACGCTTCAGTGTCTTGCCATTCACGACATCATCTGTCTGTACGACAATCATTACCATATCCGTACCGCCGAACATTCTTTCTATCTGTTTTTGATTTACACGAGAAGGTAAATCTTCCGGCAGATAGGTAAGCAGGTCGGGATTAAAACTTGCATTCTTCATCTGAAAGCCCATAAAGGCTGTCAGTGCAAGAATGAACACGATGACCGCCCAGCGGTATCGTATCACAAATTCAGCTAACTTCTTCATTCGATATTATTTTAAGATTAGATAATCTAAAACGAAACTTTCAACTCTGTAAAAACCGAGTTCTTGGTCTTTTCCAATATCCCAAACAGACGGTCGTCCGGTCCATAGAACAGCTGCCCTCCCACCGTAAGCGTAACGGCATCGGCTATGGCATAACGAATCTTGGGTTGGAAGAAGTATTCTTTCGTGCTGAACTGGCACAGTCCGAGCAGTTCCAGGTTCAATGTTTCGTGGAGTAATGACAGTGCAGGTCTGACCGAAACCGAATGATTCCAACGCTCGTGTTGCGTGAAAACAATACGGTTCAGTGAGTTTAGTTTCTGAACTATCGGATTGCCTTTAATGGCTGTCTCCAAGTCCGGTATATACTTACCTATGTACTGTACAATCAAACTGAAATTATCCAAGCTTCGGTCAATCCCTATTGTATATTCCATTTGCTTATTTGGAACGGAATAGATGGGATTATTGCCTTTGTCGGGGAGTGAACAGGCAAATTCACCTCTTAATCCGTAGTTACCCAACGAGGTGGAAAAGTCCATTCCGACAACATGCACCCGATATGGCTCTTGCGATAAAAGGATTTCAGAAGGAGTTTTTTCATAAGCGATGCCGGGAAATTTATGTAACCCGTTGTAATAGGAAAGAGAGAGGTCGAAAGACGGTTTTTCCAAATCTATTTTCACTCCGAAAGACTGGTTCTTCCATCGGTAAGGACGTTTTTCATTGTTCCATACAATCCCATCTCCCATAGGCTTTCCGATGAAAGGGAACAATGATGATTTGTAAACGGGTATCCAATCTACTTCGATACGGAAGGGATAAGGATTAAAGACACCTTTCACTACGAAATTTCCCAGACGCTTATCGTCTTCCTCCGGTGAGAACACACAAAAGTCTTGGGGTGTAACGTTATTGGTCGGATTGAAACCGTCTGCCCGTCCCCAAAGAACGATTTGCTCACCCACACGAAAATCGAACTTGCCAAGATTAAGATTTACATAAGCCTCGCGGATGTCAAACTTATGATTGTTGTTGCCATCGGCTCTGTAACGGACTTCCGAAAAGGCGGAAGCACTTATGCCGATGGGAACTTCTAATTTCAAGGCACCCTCTCCGTAGTAATTGCGTATTTCCTTTTCTCCGCCAAAAATACCTGCACGGAGATAACCATTGATTTTAATGCGGTTATCCTGCGAGATTTCTTCTGTCTGGAGAGAGTCCGTTTCATTCGGAGATTGCGCATAAACAGAAATACCGGAAAACAATGAAAAGATTGTTACTCCGGCAAAAAACTGAAACTTAAATATTTTTATTTTCATTGCCTGATGTTTTTGCAGGCAAAGTTCGGAAGATTGCTTAGGGCAAAATAACCCTCAAATAGCAAGTAATATCCCTATTGCATAAAACTTATAGAGAGTCGAGAAATTGTTTGGGTTTTATACGATGATATTTATGGAAAGCTTCTGTAAAATGGCTGAGATTGGCGTATCCGACTTTATAGCCCACTTCAGACACCGAGTAGAGACGGGTGGATAGCAGGCGCTTTGCCCATTCCATCTTTTCGGATAGAGCATACTCGGCAATCGCCTTGCCAATGACCTGCTTGAAACATTTCTGTAGTTTGGAACTGCTCATATTGGCTTCGCTTGCCAGTTCTGGAATGCTCGGCACGTTGCCGAGGCTTTGAAGTATTCTGCGACGGACACGAAAGACTGCCTCCACATCATTTAGATTCAAATTGGATAGAGATTTCACCTCCGAGCGCTTTTCAAGTTTTTCGAGGAACATCGTCAGTAACTCTATCGCCTTGCCGTGAAGATGAAGTGCGGAGAACAGGGCATCGCCCTCGGCTATTGACTTGATTCCGTCCAATATCTGCTGCATGGCAGGCGTGATGGTCTCGAACAGATAAAAAGCCTTGTCTGAATGAAGCAGCCGACCGATGTAACTTTCGTGAGCCATATCCATCTTTCTCAGCCAATCCTTATTGAAAGTCAGCGTAATGTTCTCATACCGTCGCTTGGGCGGGAAACTCCACTCGGTGGGGATGCTACTCGAAGGCATGAAGATACCGTCGAGTGTGTCAATTCCTACCGTTTTCGTGCTGGTGCCGATAATCTGCTCGTGCTTATGCTCATTGATATAAAACATCACGGGAATCCATTTTGAATTTTCCACCGAACGGCGAATCATCGTCATCGGCTCGTAGGCCACGAAACTGATATAGGTCAGTGTGAGCCACGGCAACGGATAGTATTGCTTGAAAAAGCCACTACCCACCGAAGGCGGAACGGAAAAACCGTTATCCGTTACCGATGTGCCGAATTGCTCGGCAACCATCTCCATCCAATCTTCTGGCTTATTGATTGCACAAAATTCTATGGTCATATCATCATGTCTTTTTGCAAAGATAATAAATAACGAGGATAAAAGATAGAAGAATGCTTCTATTTTTACCCTCGTTGAATTTGTTTTTAAGAATGGAAATGTAGAAAATTAAGGATTACCGCAAAATGCCCTTATCCATTATTCAAATACGAGCAGACTCGAAGGTACCCCTACTGTGGTAACAACAGGTTTAGGTGAACATGCTCCTGTTGCGGGATTGTAGGTATAGTACCCAGTTCCTTCTTTGCAAGTCATCCCAAAAACTATTTCATCTTTCCATTTCCCATAAGTGAAGCATCCCATGCTTGTAGTTAGAGGCAAATTAATTTTCTCGATGGTTTTATTCCGCACATCGATTTTGACGGGTTGATAATTGAAGTCAAGGATAGAAGATTGTGCAGGATCATTGTGCATAGTAAGAGATGGAATATTGACACAAGCATACACAATACCATTTCCTGCATAGTAATAATATAGTATCCAACCATGTGGCTTATCAATACCTGTTGCAGGTGTTTTAGAGAGTTGGAAGTGATAGTCTTTATCCCATTCATCTGTCCCATTCTTAATACGAACAAAACCATCCTTCAAAGGATTATTTCCTTCCATACCGAGGCTGTAAAAATACATATCCCCTAATTCGTCAGTAAATGCAATCGTATGCCGAAACAAGCCGACGAATCCTACGCGGTCATCTTTTATCACTTTCTCAACCTGATGGGTCTTCAAATTAATGATAGCAACCTCTGCGCCAATACCCGGATAAGCAGTGTAGCGTGTTTGCTTCTGCTGAAGAGCTACATACAGTTTGTCTTTCGACTTGGAGAGAACAGCACAACCCGGATCAGGATTATTATCTTTGTATGCGTATTGGGAGAGATCTATTTCTGCCGTTTGTTTCATTGTTTGCACATCAAGTATGCTGATTTTACCACGCTGGCTGAGCACGACATAGGCTTTTCCATCATTCGAAAAGGTTATTTCACCAGGAGCTGAACCTTGTCCGAAAGTCACGGATTCTCCTCTCACGAGATAACCGTTGGCATCACGTGTGAATTTATGAACTTTATCGCCTCCGTTCCCATCGGCGACAAGCACTGTATTCCCTTGGGCAAAAGGGTAGGCTCCGAATGCAAATTCAAAAGCCTTTTTATTGTCCACAGTCTTTTGAGAGAGGTCTGCGAATGTTCCTAAGTAGTCGATTTTTTGATCAACTGTGTTGAAACAAACGAAATGCTGTTTCGTTTCTACAGGACTTGGAGTTGGTTCATCATTCTTATCGCATGACGCCAATCCAAACGTCCCGATAAACATAGCCGATAAAGCCATGTACTGAAATGTTGTTTTTTTCATTGCGTTGTTATTTATAGAGTTAAAAAATATCTTTCGAAAATACATATCTTAGTTTGATATAAAATGTACGTCCTGCCAATGGACGACGGAATTGGTCCCAAACCTCTTTATTGGCGATGTTATGGCATTCTAAAGCTATAGAGTATTTATTTCTGTAAGTCAATAATACTCCAAGATCATTAGTAAAACTGCGAGGAATACGACGTTTCTGTTGTTCCGTCAGTTCCCAAAAATAGAAAAACTCTTCTGTGAATTTCCCATCCCAGAAAGCCTTAACATGCCAATTTTTCAACAATTTATCACTGTGATACTCTGCTCCGAAATTAGCAAACAGATAAGGTATATTGGGGACACGCATTCCCTTTGTCGGATTGGGTGTTGTGCTTTTTGGGAGATAATCGAGAGCATCTCGTACATCTTGATAGGTAAAGTTAGCGTAGGCATATACTGAAGGGGTTATGTCTGCTTTCAATTCAGTTTCAAGACCTTTAATATTGACTTTTTCTGCGTTTACATATCCCGCAGCCATATGCTGATGAATTAGTTTTATCATATCGCTCACTTGCATATAAAAACTGTTTACCTCAAATTGAAGTCTTGATATGCCAAGTATGTTGTTTTTGTCTATCAAAAATCCCAAATTAAAATTGTGACTTTTCTCTGGTTTCAATCCTGCAGCAGGAAATGTAATAATGCCGTCACCAAACAATTCTTTTGAATTAGGAAGACGTATTGCACGCTGATAGGAAGCTTTCAAGTGAAATCCATTGAAAGGCTCATATTTCAACGCTTCAATCCAACCAAATTGTGAAGCAGTATTCTCTTTTTGCTTTGGTGGCGTTGATATTTCATATGAAGTCAAATCATCGATCTTTGAGTTTAGATAATAATGCTTTGCTGACAACATATTAGTTAGTTTCCTGCTGAACAATTTTGATTCATAAGTAAGTCCTGACACAATGCTTGTTTTCTTCCGTGGGAAGCCTGCCACTTCAAAACCTGCATGCTTACTGGCGAGATCATCCTTTGGTTGTTCATGAGCATAATTGAACAATACATTGAGATTGAAATTGTGATTGGACGAAATTTTGTAGTCGAAATTGATACGCTCATTAAATTCGAAAAAATTATCATCCGAAGCGTGAGGAACACTTCCAGTCTCTCCTTGTCCATTGGGAGAGGGATAGATATTTCCTTCGAAGTCATGGTTCACTCGTGCTGTATCTGTAAAATTATTTGTTGTATGAGAGAGAGAAAAATGCGATTCAAAATGGAGACGATTATTCAACATCCCTTTTTTTATCAGCTTGTTCTCGAACATAAGCATACTGGATTTGTTCTCGGCGTGCTGGATATTCTTCAAGACTCCTTGTATCTCGTTAAAACGGTTGTAATACCCGAACTCTGTACTAATCTCATCGAACCAAAGTTTCGTAAAAGCGACTTTCCCTTTCAGCATATACGAACGAAAACGGTCATGGTCTCGCTTCACCAATAGGTTCTCTCTTTCGGGAACTCTGAAGGAGTAATCATTCTTTGCAGAAGTATAATACCCTCCTGCACCGAGCAAAATACCACTCTTTGGGAAATTCTTGCGAGAGAAGACGTTTCCTTTGTGTGTTTGATAAGAACCTAATTCATACGAAGCATCTAAATAGTCCGTACTGAATTCTTTCGTAACGATATTGACCGCTCCCCCCAATCCGTCGCAACCGAAACGAGCAGGAATGATACTCTTATAGACTTCTATCCGTTCGATAATATCTATAGGAATTTCATCAAGAGAAAACGTACCGTCCGAAGTGCTCATAGGAATTCCATCCCACAGTATTTGGATGCGATTGCCTTCTAATCCATGAACAATAATTCTTGAACTGCTTCCCAAACCACCAGTTTGTCCGACTTTCAATCCTATGGTCTTATCTAAGATGGTCTCCAAAGAAACTGAGCGACCTTGTAAATCTTTACCATTGATTACAGTAATTGCTTCAGGAGACTCACGCATAAATTGAACTTTGGATTTACCTGTAACAACAACGCCATCCAACTCTCGTGCATTTGCCCGAAGACGTATTGTATGCTTTTTTATGGACGATTTCAATGTATCTATAGCCGTTTCATAACCGACATATCGGGTTAAAACAACATAAGAATCGACACCTTTCGCTTGTATTTGGACGATACCACGCCGATTGGTTAAAGCACCATTCTTAAAAGAAGGAACTCCTATTGGTTTCCATTGAACAGTTGCTGCCTCTATTCCATTTCCATTATCCGCATCGACAACCTTTAATTCGACTGTATTTGTCTGCGCATAGAGGTGTAGCGGAAATAGTATTGAAAGAAGCAACAGACTTACACACTTTGAAGTATAATCATATCTTGAAACTTTCATACAGTATATTTCTCTTTGAAACTTCTTGCAAAGTTAAAATGGTTATTCCGCAGAAAATACCCCTATTCTCCATACGTATGCCCCTGTTGTAGCATTTCTATGATATATCGTTTCGGGGCATTCTTCTATTCATTCAGGGTATTTTATCCGTGCTCATCTCCGTACCTTTGCATCTTAGAAAAATCAAACAGAAATCGATATGAATAAAGAGAAAATGAAGCCTCTTGATGAGGAACGGGAGAGCCGTAGCCTGCTCTCCAATGCAGTGGTTGTGCTGCAACTCGTTTTCGGCACACTGCCCCTGCTGCTCGTGGTATGGGCGGTGGACAAGTTGATGAACGGCACATTCTCTTCCACAATAGTTTGGGGAGTTGGAGGAGTAATGATCCTATTCGCCTTGCTTCGAGGCGTGTTCTACGGAACTTCGATTTGGCGGGCGCACCGCTCGGCTTACAATGCCCTTACACGATTGAGGTTGCGTATCATAAGTTATTTGCAACGCTTGCCACTCGGATTTTTTCAGGAGCGTAAGGTGGGCGACTTGGTGAACATCATTAACCATGACGTGGAGCAAATTGAGATTTATTTGGCACACGGATTACCCGAGATCCTCTCGGCAACGCTTTTCCCTGCCTTACTATGGGTAATCATTATGGTGTTAGACTGGCGTTTGGGGCTGTCGCTCATTTCTCTTTTGCCTGTAGCATTTCTTCTGCAAATGGCTGTCAAAACACTTTGGGGAAAGAGCTTTCGACACTTTATGGAAAGTACGCAAAAATGTCGGAAGACCTTTTGGAATATGTGGCTACCATACCGGTAATCAAGGCTTTCAGCAACGAGGAAAACAGAACGCAGCAGGTGCTTGGTGGTATGCGCGACTACATCCGTTGGGTGAAGCGAAGTATGTTCAGCGTTACTGTTCCGATGACATTGATAACGATGTTCTTGGAAGGTGGTATCGTAGTAATGACCCTTGTCGGGCTATGGCTGATGACTTCGGGCGAACTGACCGTGACACGTTTTATCCTTGCCCTAATATTGGGTGGACTGTTCTCGTCCTCCTTTGCTAAGTTGGCGACATTCCAACATGTCCGAATCGTCTATGGACAGTCGTTGGCAAAAGTGCAGTCCATCACAGAGGTACAGACAAAGGACACGGCGGACAAGAAAACGGATACGACACAAACGGATGTTTGTTTCGAGCACGTTACATTTTCCTATCCAAACAAGAAAGACAATGCGCTGAAAGATGTATGTCTTCAATTTCCGAAAGGTAGTCATACAGCTATCGTAGGCGAGTCAGGGTCGGGAAAAACCACGCTGGCAAGTTTGATGATGGGGTTCTGGCACCCCCAAACAGGTACTATCCGATTGGGAGGAGAGAATATTACGGAACTCTCCGAACGTAATATCGCTGATTATTTTTCGATGGTACAGCAGGAGGTTTTTCTCTTTAATACAACCATTCGGGATAATATCCGTATAGGAAGACCTACCGCCACACAAAAGGAAGTGGAAACGGCAGCACAGCGTGCTCATATTCATGATTTTATCATGGGATTGCCGAATGGTTATGATACGCTGGCAGGCGAAGCTGGCGTAAAATTCTCCGGCGGAGAAAAACAGCGTATTTCCATTGCCCGAATGTTGCTCAAAGACTCTCCAATAGTTATTCTCGATGAAGCCACCGCTGCTTTGGACGGAGAGAATGAGAAACTAATCCAAGAAGCTCTTGATGAATTGCAGCGCAACAAGACCGTCATTACCATTGCCCATCGTCTCAATACGATTCAGGATATGGAGCGTATTGTTGTGATGGACAAAGGGCAGGTTGTCTCAAAAGGAACACACCAAGAACTGCTGAAAGACTGTTCTCTGTACCGCAATATGACGGAGACGCAAGAACAAGTAAGTAAATGGCAACTGAAAGAAGAGGAGGTATAAACAATGGTACGCAATATATTGAATGAATTGACCGCTCGCGGAGTGCGGCATCTGATTATCTCTGCACTGTTTTTCGTGGTTTATGCTCTTTGTGGCACGGCAATCATGCTAACCGTCCTGTTCCTTATCGACCGTCATATACAGGGAGAAAGCATCTCTTTCATTTCGGCAGCATGGTTACTTGGCGGTCTGCTGGTATTGAAAACCATATCCAATGCCATTGCCGATATGAGCAAGCATTTTGCCGGATTTGATCTTGTGGAACGTATCCGTGAGAAAATCATATTGAAACTGAAAATGTTCTCACTCGGTTTCTATACCAATGAGCGTCTGGGAGAGATAAGTACAGTCATTCACAAAGACGTGGATAATATGGAAATGGTAGTAGGACATCTATGGACACGGATGTCTGCTGATTTCATTGTAGCTCTGATACTTGGCATCGGACTGTTCTGTGTGGACTGGCGCATGGGATTGACAATGGTAGCCATTCTTCCTATTGCCCTGTTTTCTCTGTATCGGGGCATTCGCTCGGGAATGAAAGCACAGGAAGAGTCTCAGAACAATCTGGCGGATATGGTCAGCCTCTTTGTAGAATACGTCAAGGGCATTCCGGTTTTGAAAGTGTTTGGAGGAAAAGGAATGTTCCGTGACAGACTCGACCACTCTGTCAGTGAATTTGGAGAAAGCAGTAAGAAGACTTCACGTTTGGCAGCTGTGAGTGTGGGCAGATACACTTTCCTTATAGAGTTGGCTTTCGCTCTGATGGCTACAATCGGTCTTTGGTGGACTTGGCACGGAGAACTTTCCGTTTTTGCCTACCTCATGTTCATTATTGTCTCGAAAGAGTTCTACAAACCTTTTGTCAATATGGAGAGTCATTGGCTGAACTACATCAAGGTAAAGGACAGCTACGGACGCATTTCCCACCTGTTGGACGCTCCCATTGTCGTCAATCCATCACAGCCGAAAACAGCGGAACGCTTCGACCTGTCATTTGAGGGAGTCGGGTTCCATTATGAGAAGGAAAGTTTTGAGATGAAAAATCTCACGTTCAACGTTCCCGAACGGACGGTAACGGCACTTGTTGGCTCGTCAGGTTCTGGTAAAACAACCATTACCAACCTGTTACTTCGTTTTTGGGAACCGCAGAACGGCAGTATCCGTATCGGTGGTATAGACATTCGAGAAATGGACTATGATTATCTACTCGGTAAAATCAGTGTGGTGATGCAGAATGTTATTCTCTTTTCAGACACCATTGCCAATAATATCAAAGTGGGCAACCGCAATGCTACGCAGGAAGAAATCGAGGAAGCTGCACGACGGGCGATGATACACGACTTTATCATCAGTCTGCCAGAAGGTTATGAAACAAAAATCGGAGAAAACGGTTTGGGACTGTCCGGAGGGCAGAAACAAAGGCTTTCAATCGCCCGTGCTTTCTTGAAAGACGCTCCCATCATTCTTTTGGACGAGATAACGAGCAATGTTGACCCTGTCAATGAATATAAGATACAACAGGCAATGTCTGCCCTTATCCGAAATCGCACAGTCTTGGTCATTGCCCATCATTTGCAAACCATCCGTAACGCTAATCAGATTATCGTGATGGACAAGGGACAACTTGTAGAGAATGGAACGCACGCCGAACTCGAAGCAAAAGGCGGAGTGTATTGCAAACTATTGTCAATGCAATAACCTAATCAATGAAAAATATGGAGGTATGGAGTTTGAGCCATACCTCTTTTTTTGCCACTTCTATCCATATCGAAGCCACAAGTACGCAGTTATCCAATACCTCTAACATACACGGTTTCTTTGGTTTACTTTTGTCCGTGCACCGCTGTTGGTGTCATTAAATACATTATAATATGGACGAAAAAATCAAAGACCAAGAAGTCCTTTTGGTCAAGGATCAAAAGGGCGAAAACCTCAAAGCCGTCACAGGTACGGACGAGAAAGGCGGACTGAAAACCGTTCCGCCCACCGCCGAGCATGAACAGAGCTTCCTGAAGTTCGACAAGCACAGCAATGCGCTGGAAAACTTCCTCTCCAACTTCATGCGTCAGTTCAAGCATCCCACACCGCTGAACTTCTTCAAAGTGCCTTTTGAGAGTGCCGTTGCCAGTGCACGTGTGCTCTCGGAGATGCTTAAAGCTCCGGAAGTCCCCTCCAATAAAGAGATGCTGGACTCCGCCCGTGTCAATCCTTCGGACTATGCAGGCGAGCAGAAACAGTCCTTCCAAGGCATTGACCCCGACAAGGTGAAGTGGGAGCAGTTCGAGCAGATGGGCGTAAGCCGTGAAAGTCTGGAAAAGGGCAAGCATCTTGATGACCTGCTTCAATATCGCAAGACTCCGCTTGTTTCCATCAGCATCAAAATCGGCGAAGTCTCCCTCTACACCGATGCCCGTCTTTCCCTGAAAGCCTCCGGAGACGGTACGTTTATCCCCGTCGTCCACGCCATTCGCAAGGAACCACAGTTGGAACGCGAGTTCTTCGGGCATACCTTCACCGACGAGGACAAGAAAGCCCTAAGAGAAACGGGTAATCTCGGTCGCACCGTGGAGCTGACCTTCCCCGGCAAAGATGAACCGACCCGCAGTTTCGTGAGTATTGACCGCCTGACGAACGACATCATCGCCCTGAGTACCGACCGGGTACGCATCCCCGATGAAATCAAGGGCGTGAAGCTGACTGATGAGCAGAAAAAGGAACTGTCAGAAGGAAGGAGCATCTATGTGGAGGGTATGACCTCCAAAACGGGAAAGCATTTCAATGCCAACCTTCAATTCAATGCCGACAAGCGGTCGATTGAATTTCGTTTCGGCTCTCCCAAGCAGGAACAACGCCAAAGACAAGCCCCCGCAGGGCAGGAACAGCCGGAGCAAAAAGAATTGCGTGTCCCCAAGAAGATGCTGGGACGTGAAATCTCTCCCGAAGAGCAAGCGAAGCTCAAAGCAGGTCAGACGGTCTATATGACCGGGCTTATCGACAAAAAGGGAGAGCCTTTCAATGCCTATGTACGTCCGAACTTCGAGAAGAACAAGTTCGACTTCCTCAAATGGAATCCCGACAAATCCCAAGCCAAAGAAGTTACTCCAGACAATGCTTCCCGCACACAGGTCGCCGTTAATTCCGAAGGTAAGACCAACGAGGCTACCAAGCATGTAAAGGAGCCGCTCAAACAGGGACAGACAGAGCCTACCGCTGGGCAAGAACAGAAAGAAGAAGAGAAGAAACGTTCCAAGGGAATGAAAATGTAATCCGCCACCACTAATATCCAAAAAGTAAGAACAAATGAAAGTCATCATAGCAGAAAAGCCGAGCGTAGCTCGTGAAATCGCCCGTGTCGTTCGGGCAACCAACAAGAAGAATGGTTATATCGAAGGAGGCGGCTATGCCGTCACGTGGGCATTGGGACACCTGATAACGGCAGCCATGCCCGAAGCCTACGGCATCTAAGGTTTCCACAAAGAGAACCTGCCGATTCTTCCTCCCGTCTTTACCCTTATTCCCCGTCAGATAAAGGAGGGCAAAGGTTATAAAGCCGACCCTGCGGCAGTAGCCCAACTCAAAGTCATCGAAAAACTCTTCCGGGAATGCGAGGGCATTATCGTAGCCACCGATGCCGGAAGGGAAGGTGAGTTGATCTTCAGGTTCATCTATGAGTATCTCGGCATCGCCA
>OGOU01000898.1_pt1 | contig 24381 bp, 16 predicted proteins | sample 1552721 | NCBI WGS metagenome assembly OGOU01 (sample SAMEA2580176, study PRJEB22360) | human gut metagenome | biome: human gut; feature: human-associated habitat; material: faeces | place: Denmark | collected 2008/2010
CCCGCGCTGGCCTCCGCCGTAGTAGCGGTGGCCGGGATAGCCTTCGGCGTATTTGTTGGTAAGGCACGAGCCCATGGCCTGCATTACCTGATCGCTGACGAAGTTCTCGGAGGCGATGAGTTCGATGCCTTTGAGTTGTCGTTTGTGCTCTTGGCTGATGATGTCGAAAATTGCGGTGTCGCGTTCCATAAACGTTTTGTTTTATTAATGTTATATAATTTGCTCTTGGTTTAGTTGAAAGCTACGGGTCAGTCGATGATAAGCATTGCGTCGCCGTAGGCTCCGAATTTATAGCCTTCTTTGACAGCAGTCTCGTATGCCGACATAATCAGATCATATCCGCCGAATGCGGCGACCATCATGAGCATAGTCGAGTAGGGCAGATGGAAATTAGTTATCATCGAGGTGGTTACGGTGAATTCGTATGGCGGGAAGATGAATTTGTTGGTCCATCCGTCGTGAAGTTTCATGTGTCCGCCCATAGTCACGGCGGTGGATATTGCACGCAGTGTAGATGTGCCTACCGCGCATACCTGACGTCCGTTGTCTTTGGCTCGGTTGACGGTGTTGATAAGTTTTTCGTCGACAATCATCTGCTCGGAGTCCATGCGGTGTTTGGTAAGGTCTTCGACATCGATTTCGCGGAATGATCCCAGACCGAGGTGCAGTGTCAGAAAAGCTTCTTCGACGCCTTTGATTTCGAGGCGTTTCATCAGTTCGCGCGAGAAATGCATGCCTGCGGCGGGAGCTACGACGGCACCTTCTTCGGTGGCGTAGATGGTCTGGTAGCGTTCGGCATCGTCAGATTCGGCGTCACGCTGTATATATTGTGGCAGCGGCGTGAGGCCCAGCGCGTACAGTGCGGCTTTGAATTCCTCGTGGCTGCCGTCGTACAGGAAGCGCAGGGTGCGGCCGCGCGATGTGGTGTTGTCTATGACTTCGGCAACCATCGACTGGTCTTCGCCGAAGTACAGTTTATTGCCGATGCGTATCTTGCGTGCGGGTTCGACAAGGACGTCCCACAGTTTGTTGTCCGAGTTGAGTTCGCGCAGGAGGAAGACTTCGATGCGGGCACCGGTCTTTTCTTTCTGGCCGTACAGACGGGCGGGGAAGACTCGGGTGTTGTTGAACACCATCACGTCGCCTTCGTCGAAGTATTCGATGATATCTTTGAACGTACGGTGCTCGATTTCGCCGGTTTTGCGGTATACGACCATCAGTCGCGCGCCGTCGCGTTCTTTCGAGGGGTATTGTGCTATAAGTTCGTCGGGCAGGTTGAATTTGAATTGCGAAAGCTTCATATTCTATATGCTGTGTTTAGATTGGCTTTTTGTGATTTTATGTCGTTATATCTTCTTCGTATGAAAAGATTATATTCGGGATGATGTCATTTGCCGGCCTCGTCGGGCATTTCGAGAGGAGCCTCGGCTATCAGTCGTGCCAGGTCATGAGGAGCCAGGCATTGTGAATCTGTCACGTCTCCGACGCGAGTCCGGCGCAGAGCCGTCAGGTGTGCTCCCGAGCCGAGGGCGAGTCCGATATCGCGGGCTAGTGCGCGTATGTATGTGCCTTTCGAGCAAACGACGCGTATGGTGATGTTCTCGGGCGTGTAATCCAGGAGTTCTATCTCGTCGATTACCAGGGTCTTGGCTTTGAGCTTGGGATCTTCGCCGTTGCGGGCCATCTCGTAGGCTCTCACTCCCTGTATTTTGCATGCCGAGTAGGCGGGTGGTATCTGCTGTATCTCGCCTACAAAAGTGGCGAGTTTTTCTTCGACAAGCTTGCGCGTTATGTGCGCGGTGGGATAGGTGGCGTCAATTTCGGTTTCGAGGTCGAATGATGGCGTGGTGGCGCCAAGGCGCAGGGTGGCGATATATTCTTTGACACCTGTCTGAAGACTGTTTATGAGCTTGGTTTTACGCCCCGTGCATATTATCATGACGCCGGTAGCCAGCGGGTCGAGGGTCCCGGCGTGACCGACTTTGATTTTCTTGGCCTTGGTGCGCCGATAGATGGCGCCGCGTATGCGTTTTACGGCATCAAACGATGTCCAGCCCAAAGGCTTGTCGAGATAGAGTATTTCTCCGTCGATATAATTCATTGGCGGGTTGCGGGATGGTGTGTATCCCGGAGCTTTTGTTTTCGTTGGGGGATGTTTTGAGATGTCTGTCAGTTGAAAATCAGACATGCAGCACCGACAAGGGCGCAGTAGACGGCAAACCATATCAGACGTCCGCGTTTGACAATTTCGAGCATCCAGCGGCATGCCAGGCAGCCGACTACGAATGATGTCACGAAGCCTATGGCGATGGGGACGAAGCCGACAGAGCTGTCTAAGCCTCCGTCTTTGATGCCTTTGGCTACGTCAAGAAGCGCCTGACCAAGGATGGGTACGATGACCATCAGGAATGAGAAGCGCGCAACCTGATCGCGCCGGTCGCCCAGGACTATGCCGGTTGCGATGGTCGAGCCTGAGCGACTGAGTCCAGGCAGTACGGCTACGGCCTGCGCGCAGCCTATTATAAATGCGTCGAAATATGTGATTTTGCGTCCGATGTCGGCCGAGCCGGCGGCTCCGCGAGTGGCTATCAGTCGACGGGTACGGCTGTAGTAGGCAAAGGCGAGCAGTCCGGCTGTCGCTATCAGGCAGATGCCTACAACTAAAAGGTTGTGTCCGTAGAAGGCTTCGATGCGGTCTTTGAAAAATACGCCGACGATACCGATGGGAATGCATGATAAGAGTATTTTCCAGACCATCGTTGTGTTTTCGTCGCGTTTGAGCCTGAAAAATGAGTTGCACATGCCGCTGAATTCGCGCCACAATATGACTATTGTAGACAGAACGGTGGCTACGTGCAGCGTTACGTCGAACTGCAGGGAGTCGGCTCCCGAAAGATTGAGTCCCGGCAGAAGTCCCTGAACGATTTCGAGGTGGCCCGACGAACTTATTGGTAGGTATTCGGCAAGTCCCTGGACGATGCCGAGTATGAGTGCTTGTATCCAGTCCATTTCTTTATGCCTTATGTTTCGTGGATGGACTTAATATCAAGGCTATGGCCATGAGGACGAAACCGGCAAAAGCGATGAATGGTCCTATGACGACGCGGCGTGTCGAGAATATGTCGGGGTTGAATTGGTCGGTTGTCGACGAGTCGCCGAGCATCAGCAGAAAGCCGACTACGATGAGTACGCCGGCTATTGCCATGCCTATGAAATTTTTGCGCTCGAGGGGCTGTTGACTCTTGTCTTCTGTGATTATCTGGGACTTTTGCCCGGATTTGGTGTGTGGAATGTTCTTTTTGTTGGTAGACATGTATGTTTTTTACCTTGAGTTTATTTTCTGAATAGTTGCTCGTAGCGTTTGTTTAGATAGCGGTTGGCTGCAAAAAATGCTGTTAGCGAGCATATTATCACGCCGATGATGACTATCGAGACAAGTACGGCGCATAGTTCGGTGCTGTCGATTTCGCTGACAAATTCCGGTTCGGCTCCGGCCAGCCATGCGTATGCGCCGCCAAGCAACGCTGCGGCGATAAGTCCCGCGATGAGTCCGACACCGGCTCCGGCGCGTACAAAGGGTCGGCGGATGAAACGCCGCGTGGCGCCGACAAGAGTCATGGTGTGAATAATGAAGCGACGGGCGTATATGGACAATGATACGGTGTTGTTTATCAGCACTATCGAGATTATCAGCAGTGCTAAGGCGAGTGACAGGGCTACAAGCGTTATGCGGTTGAGCGAGTGGTCCACGTCAGCGGCGACATTCACGGGGATGTCAACCGATTCGACAACCGGAATATTTTTGAGCCGTGCCGTTATCTTGGCCAGAGAGTCGGAGTTGGCATAAGCGGGTTTCAGAGTAGCCTGAAACTCAGCGCTGTAAGGGTTTCCGTCGAGTAGCATGAATGTGCTGTCGCCCACAAGCTGTACTTCCTGTTCGAGTACCTGGTCGGCGCTGAGATAGCTGAAGCCTGTGCAGTAAGCTCCCCGTGTCAGCTCCTGACGTACGGGATTGATGTCGTAGTCACTCAGTCCCGGGGCCACTGTAATGGTAAGGGCCATCGACGAGCGCACGTTGTCTATGGCGTGTCTGCCTCCTATATATATTATTGCCAACCCCCCTAAGAGGATAAGTACCAGAGAGACGCTTATCACCGATGTGAGTTGCGAACCTAAAGTTGATATCTTGGCTGATTTCTTATCTTTCATTCCTTGGTATGCGTGGAGACTATAATCCCCAAATATCGTGCAAAATTAATCAATCTGAAAGCCGTTGTCAAGACTTTGACCTATAAAAAATGTTGCATAAGCCATTCTTCAGCGAATCTTCGTTGAATATGGCGGTCTTTTTGATTTTTAATGGGTGGGACTTCGGCCTGTTTCAGATGACTTCGCAGAGCAGTGTCGCCGAGGTGGAGCCGGTGACGCGCACGCGGACAGTAGCTCCGACGCGGGCTTCGGGCGTGGCTTCGAATACGCAGGTCTTGTTTTGCGATGTGCGCCCTACGCGCTGCGAGGCGCTGCGTTTGGATGCTCCTTCGACAAGGACTTCGAATATTTTGCCTTCGTCGCGGCGGTTTGACTCGGCCGATAGCTCGTTCTGCAGCGCTATCATGCGGTTAAGGCGCTCTATTTTGACACTTTCGGGCACGTTGTCGGGCATCATTTTCGAGGCGAGAGTTCCCGGTCGCTCGGAATATTTGAACATGAAAGCGGAATCAAAACCGACCTCGCGCATCAGCGACAGGGTTTGGGCAAAGTCTTCTTCGGTCTCGCCGTGGAAGCCGGTGAACATGTCGGTGGTTATCGAGCAGTCGGGGATGAGGCGGCGTATGGCGGCCACGCGGTCGAGATACCAGCCGCGGGTGTATTTGCGGTTCATGGCCTTCAGCACGGAGTCCGAACCGGATTGCACGGGCAGATGTATGTGGCGGCAGATGTTGTCGTGTGCGGCAATGACCTGTATTGTCTTGTCGCTCATGTCTTTGGGGTGCGAGGTTGTGAAACGCACACGCATTTCAGGCGCCGCTTCGGCTACGGTGGCAAGCAGGGTAGGGAAGGCGGTGACGTTGCCATCCCGGTCGGTATAGCGGTACGAGTTGACGTTCTGTCCCAGCAGGGTGACTTCTTTGAATCCTCGATTGTGCAGGTCGGCAAGCTCGGCGAGTATCGATGCGACGGGACGCGAGCGTTCGCGTCCGCGTGTGTAGGGTACTATGCAGTACGAGCAGAAATTGTTGCAGCCGCGCATTATCGATATGAAGCCGCTTATGGCCTGTTTGTCCAGGCGAAGCGGAATCACGTCTTTGTATGTCTCGGTTGTGGAAAGGTCGACGTTGACCGCCGGGTGTCCGGCGCGAGCCGAGGCCATGAGGGCCGGAAGGTCAAGATACGAGTCCGGTCCGGCCACCAGGTCGACGCCGTGCCTGCCTATAAGTTCGTCGCGGACGCGCTCGGCCATGCAGCCGATGACGCCAATCACTGTACGGCGTTCCTTGTGGCGGCGTCGCAGCGCGTTGAGTGCCTGCAGGCGATTGACTATCTTCTGCTCGGCATTGTCGCGTATCGAGCAGGTATTCAGCAATATCGCATCGGCGTTTTCTATGTCGTCGGTAACGACGTATCCGTCCATTTGCATGATGGCCGAGACCACCTCGGTGTCGGCCACATTCATCTGGCAACCATAGGTCTCGATATATAATAGATGATGGGTCTGATTCATAAAGACAGAGAAAAATTTGGGATTCTGACTCTAAATGTCTAATTTTGTACAAAATTACGAAAAAGCCCTCGTACGGACAAATATTTTTCGTTTACCGCCCGTCAGGGCTTCGATTATCGAATCAAAACTTAAATCATACATATAGAAAACCAATCACAGACATGTCTTTCAATTTTATGTCGGCCGAAGATGCGGCCGCTATGATTAACAACGGCGATACTCTTGGCCTTTCGGGCTTTACCGCCCCCGGTGCTCCTAAATTCATTACCGAGGCTCTTGCCCGCCGGGCCGAAGCCGAACATGCCGCCGGGCGTCCGTTCAAAGTTAACATTTTCTCGGGAGCTTCGACCTCCGACCATGTCGACGGCGTCCTCTCGCGTGCTAACGCTATCAACTTCCGCGCTCCCTATCAGAATGTTCCCGACCTGCGCAAGCGCATTAACTCGCACGACTGCCACTACTGCGACCGTCACCTCTCGGAGATGGCTCAGGAAGTACGCTACGGATTCTATGGCGACATCGACTACGCCATCATCGAGGCCGCTGACATCAACGACAAGGGCGAAGTTATCCTCGGCACCGGTATCGGCAATATCCCCACTTATGCAAAGCTTGCCAAGAAAATCTTCATCGAACTTAACGACAAACTGCCCAAGGCGCTCTATGGCATGCACGACATCGTTCTGCTTCAGGACCCTCCATATCGCCGCGAAATTCCTATCTATGCCGCCAACGACCGCATAGGCTCGCCCATACTCAAGATTGACCCGGCTAAGGTTGTCGGCATTGTCCGTACTTCGTCTTACGACGGCGTCAAGCCCTTTACAGCTGTCGATGAAGTCTCGAGCCAGATTGGCGCCAACGTCGTCAGCTTCCTTGTCGGCGAATACCGCGCCGGACGTCTGCCCAAGGAGTTCCTGCCCCTGCAGTCGGGCGTAGGCAATGTCGCCAATGCCGTCCTCTACGGCCTGGGCGAGAGCAAGGAACTGCCTCCCTTCATGATGTACACCGAAGTCATGCAGGATGCCGTTCTCGAACTTATCAAGAAAGGCAAATGCAAGCTCGCTTCGACATGCTCGATGACTCTTGCCGATGCCACCGAGGAGAAACTCTTTGCCGACATGGATTTCTATCACGATAAGGTTATCATGCGCCCCGCCGAGATTTCTAACAACCCCGAAGTCATCCGCCGCATCGGTGTCGTTGCCATGAACACCGCTCTCGAGGTCGATATCTTCGGATGTGTCAACTCCACCCATGTGCTCGGAACCAAGATGATGAACGGTGTGGGCGGTTCGGGCGACTTTACCCGCAACGGCTATATCTCGATATTCTCGTGTCCCTCGCTCACCAAGGGCGGCGCCATCTCCAACATCGTGCCTATGGTGGCTCACCCCGACCATAGCGAACATTCCGTCGACATCGTCGTTACCGATCAGGGTGTCGCCGACCTGCGTGGTAAAGACCCCGTGCAGCGCGCTCACGAAATCATCAACAACTGTGCGAATCCCATCTACCGTCCTCTGCTCAACGATTACCTCAAGCTGGGCAAAGGCGGGCAGACTCCGGCTACGCTTAATGCTGCATTTGCTTTCCATAACGCCTTCAACGAAACCGGCGACATGCGCAATGCCGATTTTGCTCGCTATTGCTGATACACATTATTAATAATTACATTTTATTATTAAGCATTAATATAAAGCAATATATTTAATACCGCTTAAAGTATAGCCATCTCATTCTCCGGGCACGTCAACAGCGTTGTCCGGAGAATTTATTTGAATAGCCTGTCGAACTATTTTTGTTGACGGGATGTTATAATACCAAAGAAAGGCATTTTTCTGGCTTCATTAAAAAAGCCCGACAATCATTTAAAGATTGCCTTCTTTTCCACGAGCCCGCGCCCAACCCCAATGAGGTGCGGGCTCTTTGTGTCGGCGCCCATGGGCAGGATGCAGTAAGTGCGGCCTGCCGAAGTGACATCACCTCCGGGTTGTCGCTGTCGCCATAAAAACGTTGACTCTGTATGCAAAGTCGGGGGCTCGGATGACTTTGGGGACGGTTTTTGCTTGTCGGATTCAAAAAAACGGGGCTGATTATTTCAAATAATTATGTTTTTGAGCATAATTTTTTAAATTTATCAATTTGAACGGCTTTTAACGGTTTTTGCCTTGATATTATTCGTCAGGATAGATTTTTTGATACGTGAGGTGTACTGTGAAGTATCGTTTTGCTAAATTTATTTTAAATATTTTTATCAAAAGTAGCGTTTTTGGGCCTTGTCGATGTAAAATTTTTTACGATTTTTATTTATATTCCAATAAAAGTGTTTAACTTTGTGAAATAAATAAGGTTTTAAGGGCTTGTTGTATCCCGACCAAACCAGTCTTAAGATTGAATTTTCACATCATTTATTTTTTAATTTATTGTCTAATTGTTTTAAGTATGAAAAAGCTGTTTCTATTACTTGTAGCAGTACTTTCGGTCAGCTTATGTGCGTCGGCTCAGACGCGTGTGGTGACAGGTACTGTTCTCGAAGAGGGAACTGAAGATCCCGTTATCGGTGCTTCGGTTACTCCTGGCAACAGTGCTACCGGCGTGGCCACCGCCCACGAAGGTATGTTCCGTCTTTCCGTTGGTCCCAACGTCAAGACTATCCATGTCTCAGGCGTAGGTTATCACCCCAAGACAGTGACCATCCCCGCTTCCGGCAAAGTGACTGTAATGCTTGCTCCCAATGCCGAACTCCTTGACGAGGCTATTGTGGTTGCCTACGGTACAACAACTAAGGGTGCTTACACCGGTTCGGCTTCGGTCGTCAAAGCCGACCAGCTCGAGGATGCTCTTACCTCGAACGTTACCAACGCTCTTGCCGGTAAAGTTTCGGGCGTTCAGACCCTGAGCTCCAACGGCCAGCCCGGTACTGCTTCGACCGTCCTCATCCGTGGCGTCGGTTCTATCAACGCTGGTACATCGCCTCTTTACGTTGTCGACGGTATGCCCTACGACGGTGACATCGCCGCTATCCCTAACTCGGATATCGAATCGCTGACCGTCCTCAAAGACGCCGCTTCGACTGCTCTTTACGGTGCCCGCGGTGCCAACGGTGTCATCCTCATCACCACCAAATCCGGTAAGGAAGGCAACGCCAAAGTCTCTGTCGATATGCGCTGGGGCTCGAACTCACGCGCTATCCCCAACTACGACGTCATCACCGACCAGCGCCAGTACCTCGAGACCATGTACCATGCTCTCTATAATACTTCGTTATACAACTACGCAGATACTCCTGATGGTGCCAACCCCCACGCATACGCCAATGCCAATATCTGGGGTATGCAGGGCCTCGGCTATCAGACCTGGACAATTCCTGCCGGTCAGGATGCCTTCGGTATCAATGGTAAATTCAACCCCAACGCTACACCCGGCTACGTCTCGGGCGACTATATGTATCTTGCCGACGACTGGACCAAAGAAACTCTTATCCACGGTCTCCGTCAGGAATACAACATGTCGATTACAGGCGGTTCGCAGAAACTTAAATACTACGTTGCAGGCAGCTACCTCGGCGACGAAGGTATCATCAAAGGTTCGCACTTCAACCGTTTCAGCTCGCGTATGAATGTCGACTACCAGGCCAAGAGCTGGCTGCAGATTGGTACTCGTATGGCTTACACATACCAGAACACCGGTTATCCCGGCGACCAGGACCTCAACTCTTCCACATCGTCGGGCAACGCATTCAACCTTGCCAACACCCTCGGTCCCTGCTATCCTATGTATATCCGTGACGCCCTGGGCAACATCCGTTACCACGAAGCTCTCGGCACTCCCGTCTACGACTACGGCGACGGCAAGGACTACGGTTGGGGCCGCACTCCCGTCCGTACTACCTATCAGGGTGCTAACCCTGCCGGTGACCTCATCTATGACAAGCAGGAATACCTCAGCGACATCTTCGATGCTCAGTGGTATGCCAAAATCAACCCTGTTACCGGCCTCAATATCACCGGTACCGCTGGTTACTACATAGACAACACCCGTCTGCACTACCTCAAAAACGCCTATTATGGCGCAGGTGCCGCTTACAAAGGCCAGGCCATTCAGGTTCAGACCCGCTCTCGTTCGATCAACCTCCAGCTTCTTGCTGACTACAACCGCAAATTCGGTCTCCATGATGTTGATATCATGGTCGGTGCCGAAAACTCAGCTTATCAGATCGAAGACGTCGAGGCTTCCGGTTCGAACCTCTATAACCCCGATTCGTGGGTTGTCAACAACACCATCGACCAGAAAAACGGTTCGGGCTATCTCCACAGCCTTATCCACCGCGGCTTCTTCGGACGTGTCAACTACAACTTCGACGGCAAATATTACGTATCCGCATCGGTTCGTCGCGACGGTAGCTCGCGCTTCCACAAAGACCACCGCTGGGGTACATTCTGGTCAGCTTCGGCCGGCTGGAACATCAACAAGGAATCTTTCCTCGCCGAAAAAGAATGGATTGACCTTCTGAAAATCAAATTCTCGTTTGGTCAGAACGGTAACGACGGCATCGGCGCCAACTACATCGCATACGCCGACCAGTACCGTATCTCGGGTGCAGAAGGCGTATGGTCCGATGCAACTCTCGCTTACAAAGGCAACAAAGACATCACCTGGGAGAAATCCAACAACCTCAACGCCGGTATCGACTTCAGCTTCTGGCACGGCAAACTCTCCGGTACTGTCGAATACTTCCAGCGTCAGACTTCGGATATGCTTATGCAGGTTCCCGTCGCTCCCTCGCTCGGCTACTCTTCGATACCTATGAACGTAGGTTCGATGCGTAACGCCGGTGTCGAAATCGACCTCAACTACACTCCCGTCCGCACCAAGGACATCACCTGGGACATCAATGCCAACATCACCTTTGGCTGGAACAAAGTTCTCAAACTCGATCCCCGTATCCTCAACACCACCGAAAACTGGCGTCCTGACTCGGAGAAAGGTTGGCTGTCAGGCTCTCGCTTCTTTGCCGAAGGCCAGTCGATGTATCAGCTCTGGATTGTTGAATACGCAGGTCTCAATGACCAAGGCCAGCCTCTGTTCAAAGCTCTCCGTGACGCTCAAGACGAAAATGGCAACCCCATTATGTACACCTATAAGAACGAACAGGGCGAAGAAGTTCAGGTTAAGGCCAAAGAAGAGTATCTTACCGAAAAATATTCTGACGCTTACAACACTAATCGCAAATCTACCGGCAACATCATGCCCAAAGCTTATGGCGGTTTCGGAACAACAGTGAATGCCTACGGCGTTGACTTCAGTATCCAGTTCGCATATCAGTTCGGTGGCAAAATTATGGACAGCGGTTATCAGACCCTTATGTGGAACGGCAATTCGTCATACATGGGCCAGGCTATCCACAAAGACGCCCTCAACGCCTGGACTCCCGAGAACACCAATACTGACGTACCCCGTCTCGAAGGCAACCCTGTTTCTTCGGCAAACGCTACTTCTGACCATTTCCTGATCTCGAGCAACTATCTGTCGCTCAACAATATCACTTTGGGCTACACCTTCCCCAATAAGTGGACCAACAAGTTCAAAGTCAGCGACATCCGCATCTATTTCGCTGCTGAAAACGTTGCACTCTGGAGCAAACGTAAAGGTCTTGACCCCCGTCAGAGCTTCACCTCGTCGGACAACGCCACTTACTCGCCCATCCGTTCGTTGACCGGTGGTATCAAGTTCAGCTTCTAATATTAGTCTGTTCAACAACGTAATCACGAAATTGCAGATTCTAACTATTTAATAAGCAAATTCAAATGAAACATCTAAATAAAATTTGGGTATTTGGTCTCGGTGCTCTCGCATTCACATCGTGCGAGGACCTCGACCCCGATTTCCAGGACAGATATGTCACTTCTGAGATAAAAGAAGCTGTTCTTGAGCGTAATCCTCAGATGACAGTTGCAGGCGTATCCGGTATTTTTGCCTCATATTCGTCATACGGCTCGGTTTTCGACTCGCACTTTGACTTTGGTTATCCCGGTGTAATGCTCGGTCTTGACCTGCAGCCCGCCGATATGGCAGCTCCCGCTGTCGGCTACAACTGGATGCAGTACTGGTCGGCATTCCGCTCGCCGTCGCCTTCAGGCACTCCTGCCGCAATGGCCTGGTATCACATCTTCGACCAGATTTTCGCTTGCAACGCCACAGCTAAATCTATGTCCCCCGAGTCGACCGACGGTACAATTCAGTTCTCGCGTGCACAGGCTGTTGGCCAGCGTGCATTCGACTACTTCGTCCTCGCTCAGCTTTTCCAGTTCAACTACCAGCTGACTCCCGACGCTCCATGCGTTCCTCTGGTTCTTGACACCAACGAAGCAGAGGTTGCCGCCAACGGCGCACCCCGCGCAACTGTCCGCGAAGTCTACGCTCAGGTTATGACCGACATCAACGAGGCTATCTCGCTGTTGGAAAAAACCAACGTCACCGCTTCGCAGATAATTGACAGCAAACCCAAACGTATGATATCGAAAGCCGTCGCCTACGGTATCCGCGCCCGCGTCAACCTGACTATGGGCAACTATCAGGCTGCCGCCGACGATGCTCAGGCCGCTATCGCCGCTTTCTCGGGTTCACCCCTGAGCACAGAAGCAGCCTCTCATCCCGGCTTCAACAGCATTGACCTCAGCAACTGGATGTGGGGTATCGCTATCGCCGAAACTGACCGTGTCGTCACTACCGTTATCTGCAACTGGCCCTCGTTTGTCTGCTCATTCGTATCGGACAACTGCTACGTTCCTGCCGGTACCTGGAAATACTGCGCTGTCGACCTCTACAATCAGATTCCCGAGACCGACGTACGCAAAGGCTGGTTCCTTGACGAAAACTACAAGTCGGCCAACCTTACCGAAAACGAGCAGGCTTATGTCGAACAGTTCGACACTCTCGAACCCTACACCAATGTCAAATTCGCCGCTTATCAGAATGTTGTCGGCCAGTCAACTCTTGCCAACGACATTATGCTGATGCGTATCGAAGAAATGTACTACATTATGTACGAGGCTATGGCACGTGCCGGCCAGGGCGCAGCCGCTAAGGAAGGATTCACCACTTTCATCCGTACTTATCGCAATCCCGAATATCGTATGAACGCTGCCAGCAACGAATCCATTGCCGAAGCCATCTATCAGGACAAACGTGTCGAGTTCTGGGGCGAAGGTCTCGCTTACTTCGATTACATGCGTCTTGACAAACCTGTCGACCGTATCGGTAAAAACTGGTATCCCGCCGAAAACTTCAACGTTCCTTCTTACAGCCTCGACCCCACTTCGGGCAAAAGCATGGCCGGTGTGCTCATCTACTGTATACCTCAGGGCGAAATCAACGGCAACGCTATGATTTCGGCAGCAGATAACAACCCCTCGTGCACACGTCCCGCTCCCGGTCAGACCTATTGATACTGACTATCTCAGCTAACGCATAGTTATTCATTCTCCTCTCTCCTTTTCTCTTCTCTATATTTATCGTATGCTTGAGCATACAAATCAATCTTCCAAAGTTTTTAACTAAAAAAGACTCACGAAAATGAAATTCTTCAAATATACCGCATTGGCTTTGATGGGTCTGGCCGTATCGCTGACATCTTGCAGCGATGACGACGACTACACCGTAGGCGCCCAGTCGCCCGGTGCTTTCTTCCAGTCGGCACTGCCCTCGACCGTCAATCTGTCTGACGAAGCAGGCACATTCACCGTTGAGCTCAACCGTACCGGCGCTGACGCACCCTCGAGCTACACTGTGACCCTGACAGACGCTGACAACACAGGCCTTTTCACTACACAGACCGAAGCCGTCTTCTCCGAAGGCGAAATCTCCACAGAGCTTGTCGTATCGTACGACCCCGCTAAAGTCGAATATGACAAGGAGTACAAACTGACCCTGTCAGTATCTCCCGCTTCGGACTACGGCAACGCTTCATACAGCTTTGTTGCTGTTATGAAAACTCCTCTTGTCACCGAAACCTTAAAAGACGCTGTATGGACATTCGGCTCACCCTTCGGTCCCGCTATCAACGAGCGTAACGTAGTCCAATCGTACAGCCCCAAAACTCCCAACAACGTCACCTTTACCGTTATTGACTTCATCGGAAGCTATGCCGAACAGGAAGAAGCCGGCGAGGAATACGAACCCTATCCCAACATCGTTATCGAAATTCCTGATATGAACAATGTCGTCAACGGCCGTATACCCTGTCGTATCCTTCCCCAGTATATCGGTGTAGACAACACGACAGGCCAGATATGGTTCGGTGATATCGCTTCGGTATATGACTATGCATTCGGTCCCGGTCAAGGTGACAATTTCAGATATGACTCGTACTACGAGCCCGAACGCGGTCTCTTCACTTTCCATTGCTGCTACTTCCTGCCGTCGACCATCGACCACGCCGCAGGTTCGTTCAGCTGGTTCGGCGATACTATGGAATACCTCCAGCTCCCCGGCTTCCCCGAACTCAACTGCGAAGTCGAATATAACGGCACTATGATTAACCCTGACGGTTCGTATGTGGTTAAAGCTACTGTAACTCCCGCCAAAGACGTCGCTACGTTCAAAGCAGTTTGTGTTCCCGGCCGTGATGTTATGGGTGGTCTCGAAGCTATCCAGAATGGCGCTGCCGGCGTTCAGGAACAGAAAGGCAACTCGCCCGTCACCTTCGAATTCCCCGTTACCGATGCCGGTTACTACACCGTTGTCGCTCAGACTTATGACGCCAAAGGCCAGGCTGCCGAAAGCGCTTACGCTTATCTGAAACTCGTCTTAGGTGCTCCCGATTTCAAAAATGTCGGTGTTGCTGAATACTATGACCCCTTCATAGCTCCTCGCTTCAATGTTAAGAACGAACAGTTCAAGGTAAATCTCTTGAGTGATAACAAGACTCAGGGTGTCTACTACCTCCAAGCTCCTTATTTACAGGCCGGTTTCGCCCTCGCCGAAGACAATGAAAATACATTCAACGACTATGTGGCATTCGATGTCAGCGACCCCGGTTTCGTTCTCATTCCCCAGCAGTTCTCAGGATTTGAAAGTGCGCAGTACTATGGAGGTGATGTCGAAATCGGCAACCTCGAATCGTTCTATGCAACCCGCTATCCCAATGTCTCGCACGAACAGATTAAACAAGTCCTTTCGAGCGACGAAGAGGATCCCATTACAGAGTTCTCATCGTTCGAAGATGGTATTGTAACCATCTGCAACCCCATGTTCTCGAACAACGGTAATTATGGTTACCAGCTCAAGAGCAATCCTCAGGGCTTCATTATCTTCCCGGAGACCTCAAGCGCTGCAAAACGCAAAGCCCTGTCGCATAGTGTTGTACGTCCTTCGTTCAAAGGTATGGTTAAGATCGCATCTTGTAAAAATGTCAAGAACCGCTTCTCGGCCAAGACAATCCGTAAGATTGCAATCAACAACACTTTCGTTAATAAGAAAAAATAATTAGACCGATAAATTAACAGGGTTCAATACACCCTTCACACCAAAGCTCCCGGCCCGCACAGGTCGGGAGTTTTTTTAAGAGCCGGCCGGCTTTCGGTCCGGCTTTCGGTCGTTTAGTATCTTTTAATTCACTTATTCGACCGATATTGTGTATCTTTGCATTTGCAATGAAACGATACCTATATCTGTTTTTAGCCCTATGGGGAACATTCCTGGCGTTGATGACACTCCAGAAACCCTTGTTCATGCTTTTTGAGCCGGGCTATGGCGACAAACTTACTATGATACCGCAGGTTATGTGGCATGGACTTGGCATGGACCTTGCCGTAGCCTCTTATCTTGTCGCACCCGTGCTTTTGTGGCTGATAGCCCGCATTTGGGCCGAGAAGCGATGGATGGATGTCTTACTAAGCGTATGGCTGTGGATTGCCGGTACGGTCATTGCCGTTGCTTCGGTTATCGACGCCGTTCTGTTTCCATATTGGGGATTCAGGCTCGACTCGACTCCGCTTTTCTACTTCATGAGTTCGCCGGCGGCCGCCTGTGCTTCATTGCCATGGTGGGGAAACATATTGGTCATAATACTTGCCGGGGGCTTGGCATGGGGATTCGGCTTTGTGCTAAATGCGATATCATGGCGTCTGCGTCCCATGGGTAAACCCGATAGTCTTCGTCGACGTATTTGGATGACAGTCTGCGCAGTTGTAATCGGAGCGCTGCTGATTATCCCCATACGCGGAGGACTCACCGTCTCGACAATGTCGCCCGGGCGTGCATATTTCAGCAACGATATGGCACTTAACAACGCCGCATTGAATCCGTTGTTCAACTTTATATACTCTGTTTCGCACTCAGACAATCTCTCCGACCGCTTCAGATATTATGACAATGACAAAGCTACGTCCCTTGTGCGTGAACTGTATAGGCCGGACGCATGTGGTGACAGTCTGCCGGACATAAAACTGCGCAACACGTACCCCGACATTTATATTATAGTCCTCGAAAGCTTCTCAGCCCATCTTATGCCTTCGCTCGGCGGCGAAGCTATCGCCACGGGCCTCGACTCGCTGGCACGCGAGGGTGTGCTCTTTACCAATTTCTACGCCGAAAGCTTCCGTACAGACCGTGCGTTGCCTACCGTCCTTTCGGGTTATCCCGCCCAGCCCACCACTTCGATGCTGAGATTTGTGCGTAAATTCTCCCGCGTGCCATCGCTGGCCACAGCCCTCAAACCCATGGGGTACAAGGCGTCGTACTACTATGGCGGCGACATCGACTTCACTAATCTCGGAGCATATCTCGTGGCCTCGGGTTTCGATAAGATAGTGTCCGACAAAGACTTCCCGCTGAGCAAACGTATGAGTAAGTGGGGGGCCCACGACGGAGAAGTCTACACCCGTCTGCTTGACGACCTAAGACAAGTCCCGGCACAGCATGCACCGCAACTCACTGTCGTGCAGACATCATCGTCGCATGAGCCATTCGAGGTGCCTTTCGACCGCTTCGACGACAATCGCAAGAACGCTTTTGCTTACGCCGATTGCTGTCTCAAGGATTTCACCGACTCGCTCAAAGCTTCCGGTCAGTGGGAGCGATCGCTTATTGTTATTGTTCCCGACCACTGGGGCAGTTATCCCCGGGAAAACACCGAATATCTTTCGCGCCATCACGTGCCGCTTGTCATTACCGGCGGAGCAGTCATAGGCGCACCCTGCCGTATAGGGCGCATAGGCTCGCAGAGCGCTATCGCCGGGACCATTCTGGGCTTGCTTGGCACCGAGAACAAACTTTTCCCGCTTAGCCGCAATCTGCTTGACCCGCGACAGCCGCAATGGGCGTGGATGTGCGAGCCCACATGGTATGGCATGCTCACGCCCTCAGGACTTACTGTTATCGATGTCGCCAACTCCGCATTGCTCGAATCGTCGTCCGACAGCCGTGATAGCGAACGGGCAAAGGCTTTTGTACAGAAACTTTATGATGACCTTGATTCGCGATGAAAGATATTGTTGACATACTGAGGCAGCTCGACGAGCAGTTGCTTCTGGCCATAAATTCGATGCACACACCCTTCGGCGACTCATTTATGAGCGATTTTTCCGGTCGTATAATATGGCTGGGACTTTATGTGGCAATCTTTTATGCGCTGGTGAGACGCTTCGGATGGATACGGGCGCTGGTTTGGGGCGCAGGCGCCGGTTTGGTTATACTTTTCGCCGATCAGATATGTGCATCGGTTATTCGCCCTGTTGTCGAGCGCATGAGGCCATCCAATCTTGACAATCCGCTCTCGTCATTGATCCACATTGTAGAAGGACATCGCGGAGGCTTGTATGGCTTTCCGTCATGCCATGCCGCCAACACCATAGGTGCGGCGATATATCTTTCGCTCGTCTTTAGGCGGCTGCGCTTCACTATTTTTATTCTTGCATGGGCCTTGGTGACATGTTGGTCGCGCATGTATCTTGGCGTACACTATCCCGGCGACCTCTTTGTCGGCGGCGTTATCGGAGCCTCGGGAGCTTTCCTGTTTTATTTCGCAGCACGCTACGTCATTATACGATACCTGCACCGGCGTCCCGACGAATTTCCCGACAGCGTCAACAATAGTCTTTGGCTAAGGCTGTCCGGGCCTTTTGTCCCCAGCGATGTCCCCATAGTCGTCGGACTTTTTACCGTTTTCTGGATGGTAGTATCCGCCGCAATATAACACGATTGGGCAACGTTGCCACTACGGCTTCGGTACACTCACTTTTAGAACTCGCCCTGCAGCCGAAACAACGACGACCGACAAAGCGGATGTCTGTCGGTCGTCGTATAAGTATTGAGTATTTGCCTGTTTTTGAGCTGATAACGCCTTGCGGACCATTGCAGCGAGGTCTTCGGCGCTAAGCATCCCCTCTGCCTTGAGTACCTTATATTTCGGGGCTCCGGCAGGACAATAGAATATTATGGTCATGGGAACGGCGGTTACAGGGATATAGTCGGTGATGCCCATGTTTTGGTCAATATCCATCCGCACAAATTTTACCTGCGGAAATTGTCCGGAAACCTTATCGAAAATCGGAGCGTACTGCTTGCACGGTCCGCACCAGGTGGCATAGACGTCGACAACTATCACCGAAGCTTTGCCGGCCTTGATATCTCGGCTGAGATTCTTCCACGTGGTCTCGCTTACGGAGGCCGATGCTGCCATCATAGTGGAAAGGGCGATGAAGAAGAGGAGTAAACGTTTCATAATGGTCTGTGTAAGAGAGAAATTGTTTAATATCCAGAGAATGTCTAAAACGCAAGCGGCGGCTTGTATTAGCTTAGAAGTAATATGCCAGTCTTACAGACCACTGGCGCGATTTGGCGCTATAGTCTTCGAGAAGTTTGGTTTTCAAGGCGTATGTCATGCCCCAGGTGTATGTGCCGATAAGCTGCCAGCGACGGAAAATCTCAGCGCCGACACCTACGGTGATACCTAAATCGCCTCCCGAATATTTGAAGGCTTTGCACTTGCCGTGTGCAAGCTGTATGTTGAACTCCGGACCGACAAACACCAGAGGTGCAATCTTGTTTTCGATGCCGTTGAGGCGTGTGTATTTGAATTTCAAGTGGACGGGGATGTGGAGGTTGTGCAGGTACACTTGTTCGTCGCCGTAGTTGAGTGACGACCAAATCAGCTTCTGACCCAGATTGACTTTTGCTCCTTGTTGGTCATAACCGAGGCCGAAGTCGACTCCGAACCCTATACCCGGAAACATAAGTTCGCCGTTAATGCCTGCCCCGTAGCCTATTGTCGACTTGACATCGACGATGTCCTGTTTGAATTTGAGGTCGTTGATGTTGACGCCTGCGGTTGCTGCCCAGCGAAACTGAGCGCTGAGTCGGGCGGGAACTACTGCGGCGATAAGTGAAAGTGCTATGATGCAGAATAATTTTTTCATTTCGTTAAAGTACTTTATTAGAGGGAGAGATTTATTGATTTTTTAACTGAGCAATGGCGTCAGCGATGGCATCGGCCTCAACTTTGACCTGCTGTCCGTTTGCCATAGCTTTGACGGTGACAGAGTTTTCGCTGAGCTCTGTTTCGCCTATGATGGCGACAAAAGGTATACCCATGGCGTTGGCGTATGCCAGCTGCTTTTTCATTTTAACGGCATCGGGATAAATCTCGGCGGCGATGCCGGCGCCGCGAAGCGCGGCAAGCGCCTTCATCGAAGCCATACATTCTTTTTCGCCGAGGTTGAGGAAAATGACCGAAGTAGCAGCCTCGGTCTCGTCGGGCCATAATTCGAGTGTATTGAGGACATCGTATATGCGGTCGGCGCCAAAAGATACGCCGACTCCGCTGACGCCAGGCAGCCCGAAAATACCGGTGAGGTTGTCGTAGCGGCCGCCGCCCGAAATCGAGCCAATCTGGGCATCCAGCGCCTTGACTTCGATGATGGTTCCGGTGTAGTAGTTGAGACCTCGTGCCAACGAGACATCAAGGTCGAGTCGGGCGCGGAGGCCAAGCTGACGAGTGGCCTCGATAACGGTGCGCAACTCGTCGACTCCGAGCGAGCCTTCTTCGTTGCCGGCGAGTATTTCGCCTAAAGCCTCGAGGCGCCGGTCGGTCGAGCCGGAAATAGCAAGTATGGGTCTCAGTGCTGATATGGATTCGACGCTAAGACCGCGTTCGGCAAGTTCGGCCTCGACAGCTTCCATGCCGATTTTGTCAATTTTGTCGATAGCTACGGTGATGTCGGTTATTTTGTCCGGCGCACCTATGACAGAGGCGATTCCGGCAAGAACCTTGCGGTTGTTGAGCTTTATGGCCACACGTATGCCCAGCCGGACAAAAACCTCGTCGACAAGCTGCAGCAGTTGCACTTCGTTGACAAGCGAGTCAGAGCCGACAATATCCGCGTCACACTGAAAGAACTCGCGGTAGCGGCCTTTCTGTGGACGGTCGGCACGCCATACGGGCTGTATCTGGTAGCGTTTGAACGGAAACTGAATGTCGGCGCGGTGCTGCACGACATAGCGTGCAAACGGTACCGTGAGGTCGTAGCGCAGTCCTTTCTCGCTGACTTGTGACGTGGCGTGGACATAATCGCCCTCGGCAAGCAGCTCTTTGTCGGCTTTGGCAAGCCAATTGCCCGAGTTGAGTATCTTGAAGAGGAGTTTGTCTCCCTCCTCGCCGTATTTGCCCATAAGCGTCGACAGATTTTCCATCGACGGCGTCTCTATGGCCCGGAAGCCAAAAAGACGGAAAACCTCGCGTATGGTGTCGAATATATAATTGCGGCGTGACATCTCCAACGGCGAGAAGTCGCGTGTACCCTTGGGAATAGACGGTTTTTGTGCCATAAATATAATCTGCAGCCATGATAAGCTGCCTGTAATCATTGTTTTTCGGTTAGTATAAAGCCCGATGCCGTAGCATCTAGGACCGATTTATCGTGCAAATTTACGGCTTTATTTTCATATACCGAAGAGCCGATGTGTACATTTTGCCGATATTGGCTTACCTGACGATGATTTTTGCTGTAGTGGAGCAAGGTGCGCTGACGTGTACGATATACATTCCCGGAGCGAGACCATGCTTAGCAAGCTGTTTGCCGCTGATATCGCAGACAGTGAAGTGCGGGTCGGGACATCCCGGTATTTCGACATAAACAGCGCCGTCGCGAACCGTGATTCGCGGCGCAATATCGGGACGGATGCCGCTGACCGACATAGATAGCACTTTGGCAAGACCAGCGTCGGCGTCGATGGCCCCCGCGCCCCATCCGGGCGAAACAAGGTCCGGAATATCCTTGGTACGCACTGTCGAGACTGCGATATCGGCCAGTTGCGCGGGAGTAAGAGTAGGGTCGGCTTCGAGCCAGCAGGCCATGATACCGGCGGCAGCCGGCGACGACATAGACGTCCCGCACTGATAGTGCCAGCGGTATGTCCGGCCGTCGGCGTCGGTAAACTCGTCGCAGATAGTTTCGTTTTCGGGATGCGCGTTGTGGTCCGCGTCGTTTGTCGCTGAAATGACCTGATTGCCGGGAGCGCTGAACATAGGCACACTCACACCGTGGATGTTAGTTTCGCTGCTGCTCCATTTGGCAATCTCGCCTACATTGAAGTCAAAACTTATAGGGTCGGAATCAAGCACCGGAACAACATTACGGGAATTGTATGCTCCCACCGAAATTATCCCCGGCGCAAAGCAGAAGTTGGATGCGCTGCCGCTGAGAATGGGATGGCGCGTATCGCGGATGCCTGTGGTATGGAAAAATGACTGTGAGCCATCGGCATAGCTGGTGATGCTGACGCCTTCGGGGCCTCGCAGCAGTGCCACGGTGTAGTAGCGCGACCACCCGGCGGTATGCTTCGCCGTGGTATGAAGACTGTAGCTGAGCGCTATGTTGTAGCGTCCGTTGTTGGGGTCGGTGCCTCCGGCGATGTTGATATAGCTGTCAGCATACAGGCGACCGAACTCGTCGTCATTGTCGCTGTCGATGCGGCAGTCTATGTCGCCGCTCATCCACGGCGAGCGGTAGACAAAAACATTGTCCGTATAGTCGAATATGGCGACAGACACCTCGAACTTCCGCGAGTCATCGCTCCAGATGTCGTTGATGCCACTGACATCGAAGCCTTTCCACGTCCCGTTTTCATAGAAGGCGCCGACAGGACGTGTGTCGTCGGTGAATGTCTCACGGAAACGCACTTTGCGCGAAAAACCGTCACCGTAGTTGCCTGCCGAAAAACATATAGGCGCCTCGCGGGCCAGCAGGGCGAGATAGCGGCTGACTATGTCCGTGCCGTCGCGCGGACCGGTGAAACACCCTACCGAGAGATTGATTACGCATGGCTTGCCTTCTTTTCGGGCAAAGGCTATGATGTCCTCGATGCCGCAAAGCAGCGAGGCATCGTAGAGGTCGCTGGTTGTTGCCACGATTTCAGACTCGGGGGCATAACCGTAGTACGGGTTGTCTTTTACCGAACCGGCCATGATGTTGGCAATATGTGATCCGTGACTTTTGTAGTCGCGGTCGGGTCCCGCCTCGGCTATTTCCTGTGGAGTGTCGTAGACAAGAATCTGACCCTTGTCAAGACGGTAGTCAATCATCAGGGCCACACGGTTCTTGAAAGCCAGGTGATTGGGGTCAAACCCTATGTCGCAGAAACCGGTGATGACGCCACGGCCACGATAGCCGCTGAGTCCGTTGTCGCGCTTGCGCTCGTGAACCGGAGCTATATTGGAAAAGTCTCGCGACAAATTGTTGTTTTCGAGTGACTGCGACACCGAGGCGCCGAGCAATATGCCGCTGCCGGCTATCTCATCCAACGCCTCGACCGGGATGCACACAATGGCAAAGTTTTCGCGGGTGCGCAGGACGATGCAGCCTTTCTGTTCAAGTTTTTCTGTGTCGGCGATGTCTGCCAATTCGACGACTGCCGGAATGTAGTCGATATCAGGTTCGTCCGGGTCGGGGACTTTGTTGAACTTCTCGCCCGGAATGTAGCTCTTGCATTTGTCGCCGCGCAGTCCAGAGATGAAAACCCGCGAGCGCATGTCAAAGACGCCTCCGAACGCTTGCAGGGTCACGAGCGTTACCAACAGAATTATATAAATGATGTATAGCAGACGTTTGTTATTCGCCTTTGGTTTCTTTTCTTGTGTCATAGGTTAAGTGAAGAAGTCAGCGGATGGCTATACGTTGTGCAAAACCTGTACTGTCGGCACTGATGATGTATATGCCGTGGCACAGACCGGCAGTCGATATGCAGGCGGTATCGCCAACGGCTGACGAGCTGCGTAAGACGCGGCCGTTCATGTCTGTTATATTGATATGTACATTTTGGGCTCCGGGGACAAAAAGCTCGTATCCGTCATCGTGCGATGTCAATATGGGTCGGTCGGAGTCGGTTTTGATGTCGGCGACCGAGTTCTCGGCGAGGATGAACTTGAGGCCGGCCAAGGCATCGATAGCTCCGGCGCCCCATGTCATGTCGTTGTCGCCGTCGCTCGCAGCCGGCCTGGTCGAAGTTGCGGCAATGACATCGTGTATGTAGGCCGGAGTTAGATTGGGGTCTGCCTCGAGCCACATGGCAACAATACCGGCTACAATTGGCGCCGACATCGAAGTGCCTTGTTTGACGCCCCATTGGTGTTCGCGGCCGTTCCATGTATAGGAGGCACAGAGGTCAGATTTCTTAAGCGCCCGATTTTTGACATAAAACGACGAATAAGACGAAACGATTGCGGCTCCGGGAGCGCAGACATGCGGCAGGCTGATGCCTTCGACTGTCGTTCCGTGACTGGAGAAAGGACATATATGCCCCTCCTGATAGGCTGGATTGTTGTAGGCGAGGACTGTCCCGAAATTGGCCCATTGCTTGCGTGAGGTGTATGCGCCAACTGCGATGATGTTTTTTGCTGTAGCCAAGTTGTTGATTGACATATCCGAGCCTCCGTCAGTCCAGCCTTCGATGCCGCGCGAGGTGAGTGATGCCTTCTCCGAAGTATTGGCAATGTCAATGCGCTGTCCGTCTATGCCTTCGATTATGATGGCCGGCACCAGATTCCCCTTGCTGTTGCTTTCGGCGTTGAAGGTGAACTGATAGCTTACAGTGCAATTGTATCGGCGGTTGGTGTTCTGGTTGGCCGATGACGAAATCATGAAGAATGAGTTGGCGAAAGCTTTGTCAAAAACTTCGCTGTGATGGTATGAAGATACGGTGTAGTTGCTTGTTGTCAGATAATAGATGTCGTCAGAGGGTCCTTCGATTACATGGCTGTCACAGATTTGTCCGCTTGTCAGGTCGTAGACAACGGCTTTGAGACGGAACGTACGGTTATCTGAAGCCCAGATGTCGACAGTGCCCGAAATCTCGTCGGACCTTCCGATGAAAGTTCGTATTACATTGTCGCCCGAGGTCAGAGTACGCGAAATCGTGTTGTGTCCGGCGCCGTCGTTACCGGCCGAAATTACAATGATGGCATCTGATGTCTTTCCTGTTAGGAACTGCGAGCAGGCATCCGAGCCATCGCGCGGCCCAAGTATCGAGCCTAACGAGAGATTGATTACGGCGGGCTGTCCGGTCTGAGCGGCATATGATGTTATGCGGTCGACAGCAGCAGTGACATTGGCGTCGTCGAGTTCTCCGGCACACGCAACGATGTCGGCGTCGGGTGCCAT
>OGOU01000911.1_pt1 | contig 24282 bp, 20 predicted proteins | sample 1552721 | NCBI WGS metagenome assembly OGOU01 (sample SAMEA2580176, study PRJEB22360) | human gut metagenome | biome: human gut; feature: human-associated habitat; material: faeces | place: Denmark | collected 2008/2010
GTGTTCGTCTGCTCGGGGCAGCGGCCATCCGACGGTCTCCTTCCGCGTGGCGGTTCACCCGGCGGATGCGGACAAGCAGGCGATTGCCTTCCGCGTCACCAATGGTCAGGGCATCGACTCCCCCTGCGCGTCGTGTTCGGTGGACGGCGACGTGGTGACGGTGACGGCGCTGGGTGACGACACGGTGTACCTGCGCGCCTCCTGCACAAACGGGTATGACCATCCGCGCATTATCAGCCAGCAGGATATTGTCATCACCGGGCTGGGGCAGCCGTTCCTTGATCCCTACGGCTTTATCTCCGGCGGGCTGTACTCGCTTTCCTCCGGCGAAATCGGCAATGGCAACGAGCAGGGCATATCCTTCGCGCGCGACGGCGAAAGCATGGCGGGCTACACAAAAATCGACTTCGGCGACGTTGGTTCGGATGTTATCACGCTTCCGGTTTTCGCGCTGGACAGCAACCTGTACGAAATCAAGCTCTGGGACGGCGACCCGGCGGACGGCGGACGGCTGATTGCTGTTCTGCCGTACCAGAAGCCGAGCATCTGGAACGTCTACCAGAGCGAAACGTACCACCTGCCAGAGCGCCTGACGGGCGTGCACACGCTGTGCTTCTCGCTGACGAGCAAAATTCACCTGAAAGGCTTCTCGTTCGAGAAGCAGAGCCGCGCGTGGCTGCCGCAGACGGCGCAGGACGCCGACACAGTCTACGGCGACAGCTTCACCCGCAGCGGCAGCGCCGTCACGAGCATCGGCAACAACGTGTCGCTTGTCTGGGAGAACATGGATTTCGGCACATCCACCCATGCGGAACTCCGCTTGGACGGACAGACGCCGCTTTCGACGAACCCCGTCACGATTCGCTTCACCAATCAGGAGGGCGAACAGCTGACCTCGCTGGCGCAGTTCAGCGGAACAGAACGCGGCGTGCAGTGCTTCGACGTGAACGTGCTGCCGGGCGTGTATTCAGTCGCGTTCGTGTTCCTCCCCGGCAGTCAATTTGATTTCTACGGCTTCACCTTTGTAAAGCAGGAAGAAGCTGCACAGTAAAAGGAGTGGAATCTGATGATTCTGTATAATTCGCTCACCCACCGCAAGGAGCCGTTTGTGCCGCGCTTCGGCAACAAGGTGTCCATGTACACCTGCGGCCCGACGGTCTATCATTTCGCGCATATCGGCAACCTGCGCACCTATATTATGGAGGACATGCTCGAAAAGGCGCTGCGCTATGAGGGCTACGACGTCAAGCGCGTAATGAACATCACCGACGTCGGCCATCTTTCCAGCGACGCCGACACGGGCGAGGACAAGATGCTCAAGGGCGCGCGCCGTGAGCACAAGACGGTCATGGAAATCGCGAAGTTCTACACCGATGCGTTCTTCTCCGACTGTCAGAAGCTCAACATCAAGCGCCCCGACGTGGTTGAGCCCGCAACGAACTGCATCCCCGACTACATCGATATGATTACCGTGCTGCTGGAGAAAGGCTATGCCTACCACGCAGGCGGCAACATCTACTTTGACACCAGCAAGCTGGAAAAGTACTACGTCTTTAACGACCACAACGAGGAAGACCTCGAAGTCGGCGTGCGCGACGACGTAGATGAGGACACGAACAAGCGCAACAAGGCGGACTTCGTGCTGTGGTTCACAAAGTCGAAGTTCGAGGATCAGGCGCTGAAGTGGGATTCGCCGTGGGGCGTGGGCTATCCCGGCTGGCACATCGAGTGCTCGTGTATCAGCAAAAAGCACCTCGGCGAATACCTTGACCTGCACTGCGGCGGCATCGACAACGCCTTCCCCCACCACACCAACGAAATCGCCCAGAGCGAAAGCTACTTCGGTCACGAGTGGTGCAAAACGTGGTTCCATGTGCATCACCTGAACACCACGGGCGGCAAGATGAGCAAATCGAAGGGCGAATTCCTGACCGTGTCTCTTTTGCAGGACAAGGGCTATGACCCGCTGGTGTACCGCCTGTTCTGCCTGCAGAGCCACTATCGGCAGAGCCAGATGTTCACTTGGGAGAACATGGACAACGCTGCCGCCGCGTACACGAAGCTGCTGGGACGCATTGCGTCGCTGATTCCCGCGGGTACGCCGGTGGATGCGGAGAAAATGAAGCCATATCAGGCGAAGTTCCGTCAGGCACTGGATGCTGACCTGAATACCTCGCTGGCCGTGACGCGCCTATACGACGTGCTGAAGGCGAAAGACCTGTCCGATGATGAGAAGCTGGCGCTGGTGGGCGACTTTGACGCGGTGCTGTCACTCAGCCTGCTGGAAAAGGCAGCGGTCATCCGCGACGCGCAGAAGGCGACGAGCGAAGTGCACGGCGACGGCGAATACGTCATCATTGCCCCGGCAGACGCCACCGACGAAGAGCAGAGCACCGTCCGTGAACTGCTGCTGAGCCGCTATCAGGCGCGAAAGGACAAGAACTGGGCGGAATCCGACCGCATCCGCGACATTTTGAAGGATATGGGCATTGCCGTCAAGGACAACAAAGAAGGCGTGCAGTGGATGCGGGGGTAATTCGCCTGCCTTCCCTGTAAAATTTCCTGCAAAAGGCTGACAAATGGCGGCAAGTATGATATACTGATTCGTGGACGATAATTTCGGTCATCCGAAAGGAGTGCTTCCCGATGAATATTCTGCAAGCTGCCATTCTCGGCCTTGTGCAGGGGCTTGGCGAGTTTCTTCCGATTTCCTCCAGTGGGCATCTGCTGCTCAGCCGCATCCTGATGGGTTTCACGATTGATGAAACAGGCGCCTACCATATGCTGGACATCCTCCTGCATGTTGGCACACTGATTCCGGTTCTCATCGTGTTCTGGAAGGACTGGTGGGCGATTCTGAAGAACCCCTTCAAGTCCAAGACACTGCTGCTGCTCTTCATCGCTTCCCTGCCGACGCTGCTGTTCAAGGTCGTGTTTGATGATTTCATCACCTCCTGCGAGACAGGCTGGTTCCTCGGTGCGAGCTTCCTGCTGACGGGCTTCTTCCTCCTGCTGGCGGAAACGCTGAGCGCACACCGCAAGCAGTACGCCGACCAGCCGAACTTCAAGCACGCCATCATCATGGGCTGTATGCAGGGCGTGGCGCTGCTGCCGGGCGTTTCCCGCAGCGGCTCGACGCTGGCGGGCGGTCTGCTCTCCGGTCTGAACCGCAAGAGCGCGGCGAAGTTCTCCTTCATGATGAGCGCCCCCGCGATTGTCGGCGCACTCATCATCGACGGCAAAACCGCAATCGAAGAGGGCTGGGTGCAGGATTTGGCGCTCGTGCCGACGCTGGTGGGCATCCTCGTGGCGGCAATCAGCGGCTATATCGCCATCCGCTTCATGCTCAGCCTCATCAGCCGTGTCAGCCTGAACTGGTTCGCGCTGTATGTGGCAATTCTGGGCGTGCTGATTCTGGTACTTCAGCTGATTGGCTATCCGGGAACGGTGCCGTTCGCCATTCCGGACATGTCTGGTGCGGTGACGAGCACGCTTCGGTTCTGGGATGTGTAACAATCACATGGGCTGTCCGTCTTTGGGCGGGCAGCCTTTTTGCCCCTTGCCATCCGGGGCGCAAAATGCTATAATAGAATAGATATTTGTACTCTCGCATGGCTTTGCTGTGCAGAAAGGACGATTGCGCCTGATGCTAACGTTTCGCCGGCTGATTTGTCTCCTGCTCGCACTTGGGCTGCTGACCATCAGCGCCGTGGCAGAAATGCCGAACCCCACCCTCGACCCCAACGCGAACCCGTATGATGAGACGCACCCAGAGTTGCTCGAAGCCGACCAGCTGTACTGCACATCCGCTATTCTCATCGAGCAGAGCACGGGGGAAGTCATCTTCGAGAAAAATGCCGATTTGACCATGTACCCCGCTTCGACGACAAAGATTATGACCGTGCTGCTGGGCATCCTCAACAGCAACCCTGACGACAAGGTGACGGTCAGCTACAACGGGTCTGCCGCCGCCATGCGCGCCATCGACTCGGAAGCGACCGTCATCAGCCTGCAGGAAGGCGAAGAGCTGACGATGCAGGATTTGCTCTTCGGCACGCTGATTCGTTCGGGCAACGACGGCGCCGTGGCGATTGCGGAGGCCGTCGCCGGGAATGAAAGCACGTTCGTCGCGCTGATGAACCAGACCGCGCACGACCTCGGCATGAACAGCACGCACTTCATGAACCCGCATGGCCTGCACGACGACAACCATTACACGACTGCGCGCGACTTGGCAACGCTGGCGCGCTACGCCATGCAGAACGACACCTTCCGCACGATTGCGAAAACGACCGAGTACAAGATGGCGGCGACGAACAAGCAGCGTTCGCGCACGCTGACGACCCGCCACCGCATCATGCTGCCGCAGTACAACAAGACGGACAACCGCTACTATTACGCGCCGATGACGGGCATTAAGTCCGGTTCCACGTCGCTGGCGGGCTACTGCTACGTCGGTTCGGCGTCACTCAACGGCGTTGACCTGATTTCCGTCGTCATGTACTCCAGCCAGTACGGTGTCTGGACAGACACGAAGAAGCTGATGGCGTACGGCTTCAGCCAGTATCAGCACGTCACGATTTCCGAGCTGTACAACTTGAACCCCATCAGCATTTACACCAGCGCGTATGAGATTGACGACCCCAATCAGGGGCAGCTGACGCTCCTGTGCCAGCCGCAGGATGCCACGCAGGCCGCCCTTGCGGAACTCAGTACGACGAAGAAGCGCATCGACTACCTGTCCGAAAACCTGCGCGACCTCGTTACCGTCTCCTACACGCGCGATTTTGCCGCACCCGTCAGCGCGGGCGAGATTATGGGCACAATGACCTACGTCAGCGACGATGGCACGCCGATTACATTCAACCTTGTCGCCAGCCGCAGCGTCGCACGCCGCTCGAACATGCCGCTGACATATGAGGAGATTGTCGCGATGACACAGGGGCAAACTGGCATTCCGATTGTGCCGGAAACGGTGATTCCCGTCGTCGTGATTCTTCTGATTCCAACCATTGCGCTGTTCATCATCTTCCGCGTGCATCGCCGCAGGAAGCGCCGTGAGGACTTCTCTGACGGGATTCCGCGCAGCTGACCGCATCAAAAACGCCCCTTTCCGAAGCATCTCTGCCGGAAAGGGGCGTTCTGTTTGGTGGATTTATACTGTTTCCAGATGAATCTTGAAACAATATTATTTGGCTGCCGTCACCGCAGCGGGCTTTGCGCCGCCTTCCTTGATTTCGCCGGCTTTCGTCAGCGCAATCTTGGTGATGACCGGGCCAGTCAGTTCGTAGATGAGCGTACCTGCCAGCACGACGGCGTTAATCGTCGGGCCATAGGCGGGCAAATCCGTCAGGCACATGCGCGCCATGCCGATGGCGACACCCGCCTGCGGAATCAGCGTCATACCGAGGTAGCGGATGATGTTCTTATCACACTTCTCGATGGCAGCGCCGATGGTTGCACCAAGCGACTTGCCAATTGCGCGGCTCAAAACATACGCAATGCCCACCACGCCGACCGTCGGCAGCACGGACAAATCAAGGCTTGCGCCGCTCAAGACGAAGAAGAGCAGGAACAGCGGCGGCGTGAAGCGGTCGCACTGCTCAAGGAGCGCGGGCGAATCGTTACTGACGTTAATCATCGTCGCGCCAATCATCATGCAGACCAGCAGGCTGCTCAAATCGAGCATGGTACTCAAGCCAACGGCGAGGAACACGATGAGAATCGTCATCGTCAGCTTATTGCCGCGCGAATGGAAGAAGCGCAGGCAGAAAACCATCACCGTGCCAATGAGAACGCCCATCGCCAGCGAGCCGACAATTTCAATCAGCGGCTTCACCAGCAGCGTCATCACGCTTAATGCCGCGCCGCTGTCAAGCGTGCGGGCGATTGCCATCATGATGGCGTAGAGCATCAGCCCCAGCGCATCGTCCATGGCGACAACGGGCAGCAGCATCCGCGTCACCGGGCCGTTCGCCTTGTACTGGCGGACGACCATCAGCGTCGCCGCCGGAGCGGTCGCCGCGGCAATCGCCCCCAGCGCCAGACACATCGGCAGCGGCTGACCCAGCGCCAGCAGCGTCAGGAACACCAGCAGTGATGCCACGCAGCCCTCAAACGCCGTGATGACCATCGGCTTCGCGCCGATTTCCTTGATGTAGGAGAACTTGAACTCACTGCCGATGGAATAAGCAATGAAACCCAGCGCGACATCGGAGATAATCGACAGCTTGCTGTTCATTTCCGGCGTCAGCACCTTCAGCACATACGGCCCGACCAGCAGACCCGCAATCAGGTACGCCGTCACGTTCGGCAGATGAATCAGCTTAATCAGGCGCGTCATGGCCATGCCAACCGCCATTGCAATGGCAAGTGCAAACAGGATATTCATTTGTTCTTGTTGACCCCTTCCACAAACGTCGTGGGCAGGGCGAAGCAAATACCCGTGTCGGGCTTGTCCAGTCCACCGGTTACTTTGTTGATGATTTCAATCATCTGCGGAATCTGTTCGGATTTCAGCAGCGTGAAAATCGTCTTGGAGCGTTTCCGTTCCGGATTGCACAGGTGGCGCAGCACCCCCAGCACCGGCAGATCGTCGATGTTATGGTCGCCATCCAGCACGCGCATCATGCCCGTCGATTCCAAAATGGTCGCGCCGCCGATGTTCTGCTTAAGCATTTCTTCCAGCAGCGGCTCCAGAAATTCTTCCCGATTCAGCACGAGAACAAACATCTGCATTGTGGTTTCCCTCCCTCATTCTTTGCAGCACCCAATGCCATGAAACATCCTATATTGTAGCACTTTCGTCCTGTTTGTCAATCGAATTTGCCCCCAAATCCCCACGTTTTCTCATGAAATTCTCATCATTTCCTCTCATCTTTCACAAGCATTTCGGAGGAATCTGTGTTATCATATAGGCGTCAGGGAAAAAAGCCCGCTCAGCGGGAAAGGAGATTGATTTTATGGCAAGCTACACGATTGAAGATATTGAACTGATTCGGCGCAAGAGCGGCATCAGCTATCAGGAGGCGGTTTCGCTGCTGGATTACCACAACGGCAATGTCGCCCGCGCGCTGGTCGATTTGGAGCGCAACGGCCGCTTAAAGCCCGATGCCGCCGCACAGGATGCGCCGAAATCCGCCGAAAAGAAAGCGTCCACCGCTGCTGCCAGCAAGAGCAAGGGCGGCTTCATGCACTTCATCAACAAGCTTTACCGCGCCCGTGTGAAGGTTGCGCGGCAGTCGATTCCGATTCTCAACATTTCGCTGCTGTTCACCCTCGTCGCGGCGCTCATCAGCCCGCATTTGCTGATTCTCAGCGCGATTCTGATTCTGCTGCTGGGCTATCGTGTGTCGTTTGACAAGGACGACGCGGATTTCGCGGGTGAAAACATGGATCGCATGGTCAAGAACGCCGCGAGCAACGTCCGCAGCACGGTGGATGAGTTCGCGCGCGGCTTTCAGGCGGGCATGAACGGTCAGAGCGAATCCGCCGAGAAGAAGGCGGAGGTGGATTCTGCGGACAACCGCAGCTACTACGCTGCAAGCGCGGCAAAGCCAGAATACCACTCCTGCCCTACCATCAACGTGCCGGTGCAAGTGCCAAGCCAAGATGGCAATGTGACCGTGGAGGACGACACGGACGGCTTCAACTCCGCAACGATTAAGTAAGGAAGGTGCATCCATATGCTGCCGCTGATGCTGAGCTTGCTGCTATTTGCCAATGTTCTTGTTTTTGCCTCGCTGATGCTCTTCTTCGGGCTGTTCGGCGGCTGCAGGCAGCATTGACTACCCTTCGCGGGACGCATTCAAGCGTTCCGCTTTTGCCCGTATATGGAGAATGGAGGATAACCATGAGCCGCATTTTGATTGTGGAGGATGAAAAGAAGATCGCTCGCTTTCTGGAACTTGAGCTGACGCACGAGGGATACGAAGTGCAGACGGCAGGCGACGGGCGCAGCGGGCTGGAACAGGCGCAAAGCTGGCAGCCGGATCTGCTGATTCTTGACCTGATGCTGCCGGAATTGTCCGGCATCGAGGTCTGCCGCCGCCTGCGCCACGACAGCGACGTGCCGATTATTATGCTGACCGCGAAAGACGACGTATCCGACAAGGTAATGGGACTGGATATGGGTGCGGACGACTACATGACGAAGCCGTTCGCCATCGAGGAACTGCTGGCGCGCATCCGCGTGGGGCTGAAGAAGCGCCGGAGTTCCGCCGCTGAAACGCCTGCGCCCGCGTCCAACGTGCTGCGTGCGGGCGGTCTGGTGTTAGAGCCCTCCAGTTACACAGTGACGATGAACAATCAGCCCATCAACTTGACAAAAAAGGAATTTGACCTGCTGAAATACCTCATGTCCCACAAGGGAGAAGCCGTGACGCGGGACGCGCTGCTGACTGACGTGTGGGGCTACGATTACGCGGGCGACACGAACGTGGTGGACGTGTACATCCGCTATCTGCGCCACAAAATTGACGAGCCGTTCGGCGTCAAGACGCTGCACACCATCCGTGCCGTCGGCTACATGTTCCGCGTCGATGACTGACCGTCCGAAGGCACGGCGCATCCGCCGCAAGAAGGATGTTTCCCCTGCCGCGCCCAAGCCACACGGGCTGCCTTCCACCCTCTCCCGCATTCGTTTGTCCCTCTCCTTCCGCATCGCCGCCCACTTTTCCTTCCAGCTGGTGCGGACGTTTCTCCCCGCGCTACTCATCCTGACGCTGGCGTTCGCAGGCGGCACGCTGTACCTCGCTGAACGCGACATTTCGCGGCTGCAATGCGCGCCGCTGTCCGCCGATGGCACCATTGCCCTCTCCGTGCTGGATGACGCGGAAGTGACGCTGCTGCCCGAAGCGCGCACGGACGGCATCCTCGTGGGGCAAAGCGCCTACCGCCTGCTTGACCCGGAGGCGATTTTCACCAAAGGGCGCTACATCGTGCAGGCGCAGCACATTTCGGGGCAGTCGCTGCTGATTTCGCTCAGCCTTTCCCGCCCGCTCGCGCTGTACTGCGGAGCTGCCGCGGCGCTGGTCATCACCGACCTGTTCCGCATGTTCTACTTCGTCTTGCATCGGAAGCGACTGCAAAAGAGCGTCCTCGCGCCGATTCGCGATATCACCGACATGGCAGCGACGCTCTCCGCGAACAACCTCTCCAACCGCATCAACATCGCCGGGACAAAAAATGAGCTGAAAGACCTCGCGACGGTCATCAACTCCATGCTCGACCGCATCGAAACATCCTACAACAGCCAGAAGCAGTTCGTTTCCGACGCTTCGCACGAGCTTCGGACGCCGATTGCCGTCATTCAGGGATATGCCAGCATGTTGTCCCGCTGGGGCAAGAGCGACCCGGATGTGCTGAACGAGGGCATCAACGCCATCGCGCAGGAGACGGAAAGCATGAAGGAGCTTGTCGAAAGTCTGCTGTTCCTCGCGCGCCACGACAAGAAAACGCTGATGATGGAGATGGTGCGGTTTGACGCATACGACGTTGCCGCGGAGGTGCAGCGTGAAGCCGCAATGGTCACGCCGGAGGACACGTTCGCGCTTGACCCCGCTGACCATGTGCAGATTGAGGCCGACCGCGGAATGCTGAAGCAGGTCATGCGCATCCTGTGCGACAACGCGGTAAAGTACTCCCCCAAGGGCAGCACCATTACCCTCGGCGTACAAAAAACCGAGAACGGCTGCACGCTGTCCATGAGCGACCACGGGCCGGGCATCCCCAAGGAAGAGCTTTCGAGAATATTCGAGCGCTTCTACCGCTGTGACAGTGCCCGCAAAACCGAAAGCAGCGGTCACGGGCTTGGGCTGTCCATTGCGCGCATCATCGTGATGGGGCACAGCGGGCAGCTCCGCGTTCGCAGCAAAGTCGGCGCGGGCACGACGTTCTATGTTGATTTGCCGCTGACGCAGGACAAGGTACGACACGGCGGCGAAGTCAATCTGCCGCCAGAGAAGAAGCACCGCTACCGGCTTCGTTCGAAGAAGGATAAAAGCGGATACGCAGAAGCAAAAGTATCATAATGAAGACCGCACCCGGTTTGACCCGGATGCGGCTTTTTCGTCAGGCGATTTTCATATGGCGCAGTTGAATTTGGAAATCGTATTAGTTGTTGCTGTTAGCGCAGTTGCCGCTTCCGCCTTGGGGTGGGGTGCCCCCGCCCGCTCCGGGAGCCGGAGCATCCGCGTCCGCAATTGCAGTTGGAACGCACCGTGCTGCTGACGTTGCCCGTCGTGACCGTTCCGCTGTTGCAGACGGACTGCGGCGGGAAGAGCGGCAGGGCGAAGAACTCATCGCAGACGCTTTCCGCGAACTCCTCGGCGGGCGGAATCGGGCAGTAAACCGGGTGCTGTCGGGGTGGGGGAGGGGGGTAGTAGCCGTAGCTGGGAATCAAGATTTCGGCTTCCGCGAGCACCTTCAAAATCGTCGTGACGCAGATGGTCATCTTGAACTGGTTGTTGCCCAGATACGTCCCGCTGACGCAAATCGCGCTGACCATGCTTTCCAGCGTGTACGGCACAATGGACTCGTCGGGAATGCTCAGCAGCACATCGCGGTTGACGCTGATGGTCGCCTTGCCGATGTACTCCACGCAGCGGCTATCCACGAACAGGATGTCAATCGGGATGTCGATCGTTGCGCGCACACGGGCGAAGCAGGGGCGATCGCACAGGCGATCAACGGTCAGGTTGCGGATGTTGCCCTCGGTCGTGGTGCTGCGGCAGCTCTCGAAGGTAATCGGCGGCACGGGTGCGGACGTCGGCGGGATGGTCTCCTGCGTCTCCTGGCAGCCGCAGGCGTTGCAGGTGCAGGTGTTGTTGACCTGCGCGTAGCTGGTGATGGTGACGGTCTGCTTGGTAAGCTGCTCCTGCGTCATCGCGCTGTCATACACGCGCTTGACCTGCACGCAGACCTTCTCCTGCAAGCCGTCCAGCGCACTGCCGGAAATCGTACCGGGGCAGCAGTTGGGGTTCGCGTTCTTATACGAGTAGAATGACATGGATCGCGCCTCCTTGTCTTTTCCGGCTCCGGTCGCCTTGGTGGAGCCTTCACCAGCAGACTATGAGGCGCGCGGGAAAGTGTGCGGCGCGAAAGAAATCTTGATACGAAAAATGCCATCCAGCACGGATGGCACTTGACTTACCCCATTTTCACCGGCGTGAAGCCCTTCTTTGCGACTGCGTCCATCAGCACATCGTCCGCAACATCCGCGTTCAGCGTGATTTTCGCACACTTCGCCGCGAGGTCAACCTCCGCGTTTTCTACGCCCGGCACGGCCTTGAGCGCCTTTTCCACCGTCATCTTGCAATGATTGCACATCATGCCGTTAATCTGCATCGTCTTTTCCATTATCATTTCCTCCTGCTTATGGAATCAATTCCGGCACGTCGTCGGTCATTTCCGCGTCGTCCGAATCGTCCTTGGGCTTTTCCGGCATCGGCGGCAGCTCTTTGAGCGACGAAATGCCGAAATGCGCCAGAAAATTGTCCGTCGTGCCGTAGAGAATCGGGCGACCCAGCGCTTCCTTGCGCCCGACCTCGGCAATTAGCTCCTTATTCATCAGCGATTGCAGCGAGTAGTCGCACTTCACGCCGCGAATCTGTTCTACCTCGGCGCGCGTGACCGGCTGACGGTACGCCACGACCGCGAGCGTCTCCATGGCCGCCTGCGAAAGCGACTGCTTCTGCACGGGCTGGAGAAGCCGCACCACATCCTGCGAATACAATGCGCGCGTCGCCAGCTGCACCTGATGCCCGTAGCGTTTGAGCGAAAAGCCGCGCTGGTTGAAGTCGTACTCGTCGCGCAGGTGAATCAGCGCATCCTCTACCTCACGAATCGGCACATCCAGTGCCTTGGACAAGTCCTCTACGCGCACCGCCTCGCCCGCGACGAAGAGAATCGCCTCGATGCGCCCGGCAAGATTGCCGCCCTCCTCCATGATATCGTCGGGAAAGCGCAATTGCTCCTCGTTCTGTGTCTCGTTCATTCCGTTTCCTCCGTTGCGCTTTCGCCGTATTCATCAGCATCTTTGCCGCGGCCTGGATAGAGAACGATTTCGCCCCAAGTCCCCTCCTGCTCGGCGTGGATTTCGCCCAGCTTGAGCAGCTCCAGCAGCGCCAGAAACAGCGTCACGACCTCTTCCTTCGACGGCGCAGCGCTGAACGTTTCCTCAAAGCGCAGACAGCCGCGGCTGGACACGCCCTTAAGCAGCGTCAACATGCATTCCTGCACATTGTGCTCGTCGCGGTGAATATCGCGCGGCGCGTAGTGGTTCGTCTCCGGGGAATCATCCGTAGCAGGCTTGCGCGCCCAGATGCGCAGGAACGCTTCCGTCAGCCCCTGCAGCGTCAAGCCGACAAGCTCTGTCTCCTGCGGCGGCAGCGGGTATTCCTCCGGCAGCTTCGTGAACAGGTTCGCCGCTGCCTGCTCGAACTGCTTCATGGCGGATGCGGTTTCGCGGAAGCGCTTGTATTCCTCCAAACGGCGAATCAGCGCTTCCTCCGGATCCTCCTCGCCCTCCTCGATGCGCGGCGGACGCGGCAGCATCGCGCGGGATTTGATTTCCAGCAGCGTAGCCGCCATGACCAGAAAATCCGTCGCGTCATCCATATCAAGGTCAGGCGCATTGCGTACCGAATCAATATACTGGTCGGTAATCTGGCTGACGAAAATATCCTTGATGTCGATTTTTTCCTTGTTAATCAGGAACAGCAGCAAATCCAGCGGTCCGTCAAAATCCTTGAGCTGAAACGTCATTGCCATGTTTTATGCCCTCACGACAGCCCGAAAACCGCCAAGAATCCCTTGAGGAAGAACTCATAGACGGCAAAAATTGCCTTGCTCAAGAACTGATCCAGCGCGCCGGACATGAAGATGAAAATCAGCACAATCTGCGCAATAACGAACGCCTGCCGCTTGAGCTGCAGTTTGCCCTTGAACAGCAAATCGTTGACGAGATGGTAGCCATCCAGCGGCGGGATAGGCAGAATGTTGAACAGCGCAAGCCCCAGATTCGTCTGCGCCATCATCAGCAGGAAGCGCTCGACGTACCGCAGCCACGGCACAGCGAAATCCGCCAGCGCGCTTTCGGCGAATATGCCGTTGGTAATGCTCAGAATCACATTGTCCCTGCCATCCGTGAACTGGTAGAACGGGCTGAACAGGTGCGGGAGGGAGCTCGACGAGAATTCCCCCAGCATTTCCGAGCCGAACATGATTTTGCCGACGACGACGCTCAGGAACATGCAAATCAGGCACAGGCAGAGATTCGTCGCAATGCCGGCAATCGACACAAGAAAGTCGTCGCGACGCCCGTGCCGGAAGTTGCGCGGATTGACCGGAACAGGTTTCGCCCAGCCAACGCCAATCAGAAACATGCTCAGCGTACCGATCAGGTCAAGGTGCGCCTTTGGGTTCAGGGAGAGCCGCCCCATCATTTTCGCCGTCGGGTCGCCGCAGCGGTACGCCACATAACCGTGCGCGCACTCGTGCAGAATCAGGCTGATAAGAATGACAGCGACAGCGTATACCAGCGTCAGCAGAAATTCCAGCGGACTGGTACGGAGCGCTTCCAGATAAGTGTCCAAATTGGAAAGCATTTTTTCCCTCTTTTCATCATGAAGTACGTCCCTGACGCATAGAGTGAAGCAGCAATTTCAAGGAGGTGCTTGTTCTATGAGCGAGCAGGGAACGAATCAGATCCAGCAGCTGCAGGTTCCGCCGGCACAGAATTTCGACACAGCGAACTTTCAGGGATCGATGCAGGAGGTCTTGCATGAGAACATCGGAAAGTATGTACTGGTGGATTTTCTCATTGGTACGTCGAATCTCGTCACCCGTCAAGGCTTCCTGTACTACGTCGGCACGCAGTTCATCGTCCTCTATGACAGCCTGAATCTGCGTTATGTCGTCTGTGATATCTTCTCCATCAAGTTCGTCACGTTCCTGCTGCCCGGCTATCAGCCCGGTCAGATTCAGACGACGGCGGAATTCGAGATGCACCCCGGCACGCCGAACACGCAGGTCGTTTCCGAAATGACACAGGCGAGCGAAGGCACGTCCGACAGCACGGCACGCGATGCCGACGCAGTCGAGTCATTCGCCGCGCGCCCCGCCATGACGCCCGCGCAGGCTGCCCTCGCCCATGCCATCCGCCGGAAGAATCCGACCGTGCGATAACAATTCTACCGCACTGCCATATTTCAATCCACACTTTCCATGAGTGGGAAGTGACAATTCTCAACAAATTGCTAAAAAATTAATTATGAAGAAACCCGGCGCAGCAGCTCCGCTTCGTCAATCACTTCGATACCCAGTGTCTGCGCCTTGGTCAGTTTGCTTCCTGCCGCCTCGCCTGCAACGACGAAGGCGGTTTTTTTGCTGACCGAAGACGCGGGTTTGCCGCCGCTGCGGGCAATCAGGTCTTCCGCTTCCTTCCGGGAGAGCGTCGGCAGCGTCCCCGTGACGACGATGCTCATGCCGGTGAACACACCGCCCTCCACCTTCTGCTTTTCCGCCGGGGTCACACCTGCCGCCAGCAAGCGGCGAATCATCTCGCGGTTCTCGTCGAAGGAGAAGAATTCTGTGATGCTCTGGGCAACAATGTCCCCCACATCATCGAGGGCGACCAGCTCCGCCTGTGTCGCATTGGACACCTTCTCGAGCGTCCCGAAGGCGTTCGCCAAGTCACGCGCGGTCTTGCGCCCGATATTCGGGATGCCGACCGCGAAGAGGAACGCATCAAGTTCGCAGTGCTTGCTCTTTTCCAGCGCGGACAGCAGATTATCCGCCTTCTTGTCCTTGAAGCCGTCCAGCGACAGCACCTGCTCACGCGTGAGGGTGTATAAATCCGCCGGATCGCGGACGTTCATCTGATCGTAGAGCTGCCCCGCCGTCTTTTCTGACAAGCCCTCGATGTCCATCGCATCACGGCTGGCGAAGTGACTGATGCGCGCAACCGCCTGCGGGCGGCAGGAGACGCGGTTCATGCAGAAAATGTGTGCGCCGCGCTCAATCAGCTTTTCACCGCAAGCCGGGCAGACCTCCGGGCGGACAATCGGTGTTTCGCCCTCTTCGCTGTCCCCCACATGCCCCATGATTTCGGGAATCACGTCATTCGAGCGGCGAATCCACACGCGCGCGCCAATGGCAACCCGCTTGCGCTGGATATCGCCCCAGTTGTTCAGCGTCGCCTTGCGCACGGTCACGCCGTAAAAATCAACAGGTTCAACATGCGCAACGGGCGTCAGCTTGCCCGTGCGGCCCACGTCCCACGTCACGTCGCGGATGACGGTCGTCGTCTCCTCCGCCTCAAACTTGAACGCAATCGCCCAGCGCGGGAAACGGTCGGTGTAGCCCATCATCTCGCGGGTGGAAAGATCGCTGACCTTGATGAGCACGCCGTCAATCAGGAAGTCGAGGCTGCTGCGTTCCTCCTCGATGTGGTGGATGCAGTCCTCAATTTCGCGAATGCTCCGGCACTGCCCCAGATACGGGCTGACCTGAAAGCCGTTTGCGCGCAGGAAATCAAGCATCCCCTGCTGCGTGGTGTACGGCGGATTGTCAATCGTGCCAATCTGATAGAAGAACGCATCGAGATGGCGGGACGCGGTCACGGCGGGGTCAAGATTGCGGAGCGCTCCGGCAGCGGCGTTTCGGGCGTTTTTCAGCGGTTCTTTCGCCGTCTTGTTGTAGGTATCCAGTGCGGACAGGCGCATGATGCATTCGCCCTGCACTTCCAGCAGTCCCTGATACGGTATCGTCAGCGGCACGGTGCGGATGGTCTTTGCCTGCGGCAGAATCGCCTCGCCGGTGATGCCGTTGCCGCGCGTCGCCGCCTGAATCAGCCTGCCCTCGTTGTAGGTCAGGTTCAGCGTCAAGCCGTCGAATTTGTACTCTACGCAGTATTGCAGGTCGTCCTGCCCGCTGAGCTTCTCGGTGCGGCGAATCCAATCCTCCACCGCGCCGATGGACTGTGCCTTATCCATGCTCCACAGGCGGTGGATGTGCGTATGCGGCGCAAACGCCGTCATCACTTCACCGCCGACCCGGTGCGTCGGGGAATCCGGCAGGACGATGCCCGTCTCCTTTTCCAGCGCCGACAGTTCGTCGTAGAGCTTGTCCCACTCCATGTCGGACATAATCGGTTCGCTGCCGAAATAGTACGCCTGCGACGCCTGATTGAGCGTGTCCGCAAGCTGACGCATCCGCGCCGTCTGGTCTGCCATGCTTAGTCCTCCAGCTTGACAATCGGCGCCGTCGCCAAAGCAAATTCCTTGGTGCCGTATGCCGTGAATTCAATCTTGATGCGGCTCATGCTGCCCGAACCCGTAACCTCCACCACCGTGCCCTCGCCAAACTTCAGGTGGCGGACGCGATCGCCGGGGCGATACAGGTTCTGCATGGCGCTGGTGGCCATATTGCGCGCCGGGGACTGCACGAAGCCCTTCTGCACGCCGGGGATATTCAGCCCGCGCAGGCCGGTATTGCCGCTGCCGGGGCGGATGGGCGCACTACCGGACGGCGCCGGGCGGTTCGTGCCGCCGCGGTTGTACGCGCTGCGAGAGCGCATCTGCGGCTGGACGCGGTCGCCGAAGCGCTCCTTCATGCCCGCCATTTCGTCAGACAGCAGGCGTTCCGGGATTTCCGCCAAAAAGCGGCTGGGCGCGTTGTGATTCACCTGATTATACAGCATTCGCTGATTTGCGCGGGAGATGAACAGGCGCTTCTGTGCGCGCGTGATGCCGACATAGCACAGGCGGCGCTCCTCCTCCATCTTCGTCTCGTCCATGAGGCTGCGCGCGGACGGGAAAATGCCCTCCTCCAGACCGGTCATGAACACATCGGGGAATTCCAGACCCTTGGCGGAGTGCAGCGTCATCAGCGTCACATAGCCGCGCTCGTCCTCCTGCTGGTCAAGGTCAGTCACCAGCGACACGTTTTCCAAGTAGTCTTCGAGCGTCGCATTTTCCGTTGCTTTCGCGTATTCGCTGACCGCGCCCATGAATTCCTGAATGTTCTCCACGCGCGAGCGGGCTTCCTCGGTATCTTCCTTCTGGTACTGCGCCAGCAAGCCCGTTTTTTCCACCAAAGTAGATACGAACTCCTCCAGCGGCATGGTTTCCTTGAGCGCCAGCAGCATCGTCATGAGCATAAAGAAGTCGCTGACGCACTTTTTCGGACGCGCGGAAAGCGAATCCGGAACGTCGGACAGGGCGCTGTACAGCGGCATATTGTTCTGCTGCGCGTGATTCATCAGCTCCTGCACGGTGCTGTCGCCGATGGCACGCTTAGGCACGTTGATGATGCGGCGCAGGGACACATCGTCCGCCGGATTGACCACAACGCGCAGATACGCAATCACGTCGCGCACTTCCTTGCGGTCATAGAACTTCTGACCGCCGAAGACCTTGTAGGGAATCGCCGAGCGCATCAGCATTTCTTCCAGCACACGGCTCTGCGCGTTCGTGCGGTAGAGAATCGCCATATTGCCATACGGTTCGCCGTGGCGGTTGAGCTGGCGGATGCGGTCGGCAACCCACGCGGCTTCCTCGCGTTCGTCGCCCGCGTCGAAGAGGCGAATCGGGTCGCCCTCGCCCTGCTCTGTCCACAGCTTTTTCTCCTTGCGCCCGGAATTGTGCGCAATCACCTGATTCGCCGCGTCGAGAATATTGGCGGTCGAGCGGTAATTCTGCTCTAACTTGATGACGGTCGCGTCGGGATAATCCTTCTCAAAATCAAGGATATTGCGGATATCCGCGCCGCGCCAGCCGTAAATCGACTGGTCGTCATCGCCCACAACGCAGAGATTCCGACTCTGGTCAGTCAGCAGTTTGACGAGCATATACTGCGCATAGTTCGTATCCTGATATTCGTCCACCATGACATATTGGAAGCGCTTGCGGTACACATCCAGCACAGGCGGATGGTCGGCGAGCAGTTCCAGCGTCTTGACGAGAAGGTCGTCAAAATCCAAGGCATTGAGCGTTTTCAGGCGCGCTTCGTACTCGACGAAGACCGTGTGAATCTGCTGGCAGCGGAAATCGCGGTCGGAATGGTCGAACCACTCGTCCGGACCCATCAGCTTGTTCTTCGCGTCGGAAATTTTCGCCTTCAATTCGCGAATCGGCAGCAGCTTATCGTCAATATTCTGGCGCTTCAAAATTTCCTTCAGCACCGCGCCCTGATCGTCGTCATCATAAATGACAAAAGAACGGGTATAGCCGCCGAGTTTCTCAATATCGCGGCGGAGGATTTTGGCGCAGGTGGAGTGGAATGTGGAAATCCACGCATCGTTCGCCTGATCGCCCACCAGCGCGGCGATACGCTCTTTCATTTCCTTCGCCGCCTTGTTGGTGAACGTCAGTGCCAGAATATGGTACGCCGCCACGCCGTGCGCCATCAGGTTCGCCACGCGGCAGGTCAGGGCGCGGGTCTTGCCGGAGCCTGCGCCAGCCAGAATCAGCACCGGGCCTTCCAGCGTTTCCGCTGCCAAGCGCTGCTGCGGGTTGAGCATACTTAAATCCATTTTTGTTTCCTCAATCTTTCTTTTCCTTTTCCGCGGCATTTTCCATGGCATCCAGCACCGCCGTATAGCCGTTCGCGCCATAAAGCAGCGCCCGGTTGACGCGGCTGATGGTTGCGGAGGATGCACCCGTCTGACGGGCAATTTCCTGATAGGTGGCATGTTCGCGGAGCATCTTCGCCACCTCGATGCGCTGCGCCATGCTCTTGATTTCCGCAATGGTACACAAATCCTCGAAGAAGCGATACGCCTCGTCCGTTGATTCCAGCGACAACAGCGCCTTCATCAGCAAGTCCGTCTGTCCGTTCTTCACGCGGGGCTCAAACATATTTCGCACTCCTTCACCGCAAGGGGTCAGCCCCCCTGCGCATAGGTACATTATAGCACATTTCTGCCCAAATGAACAGGGCAAAAGCAGGGCAGAAAACGCGGAAAATTACGTCTTTCCACGCAAAAAAGGGGGAAAGCCTGTTTCTTTCTCCCCTTTTGCTTTGGGCAGATTACCCTTCCAGTGGAACGGTCAACACATCTTCGAGTTCATACGGATGGCCGTAAATCGTCACGCTGATCGGCTCGCCGGAAATCAGTGTCAGCGTCACGCCTTTGGGCTTCACGCGCAGTTCGATGATGCGCCCGCGGTAATTGAATTTGTAGCTGTATCCATTCCAGCAATCCGGCAGAAACGGTTTGAAACGCAATCCGCCGAGCGTGCGCATTCCCGCAAAGCCCTTCGCAATCGCCAGCCACGAGCCGGACATGCTGGTGATATGCAGCCCATCCTGCGAATCCTGATTGATGTTGTCCAAATCATAGCGCGCCGTCCGCTTGTACATCGCCACGGCGAGGTCTTTTTCACCAAGCTGCGCCGCCATAATCGAATGGATGCAGGGCGACAAGCCCGATTCGTGCAGCGTCAGCGGCGCATAGAAGTCGAAATTCCGCCGAAGCGTTTCGGTGTCGTAGACATGGTTGAGGAAGTACAAGCCCATCAGCACATCCGGCTGCTTGATGTACCCCGAACGCAAGATGCGATCCCACGACCAGTGCATATAGATCGGGCGCTCTTCCGCCGGGATGTCGGACGCGGGGCGCAAATCCTTGTCCAGAAAGGCGTCATGCTGCGGAAAAATGCCCAGACCGCGGTCGTCAGGATAATACATGCGGTCAGCAATGTCCTGCATGTGCTTGAGGTCGTCCGGCGTAATCTGCAAGGCTTCCAAGCGGTCGTCATCCAGCTTGGCGCATGTCTCCACAAAATACTCCAGACACCACGCTGCCATACGGTTGGTGTACCAGTTGTTGTTGACGTTGTTCTCGTACTCATTCGGGCCGGTCACGCCGAAAATCATGTACTTCTGCGTCCGCTGATTGAAATGCACGCGCCCGACCCAGAATTTCGCGATTTCCGCCATCACCTCGACGCCCTCGCCAAGCAGGTACGTTTCGTCCCCCGTGTACATCGTGTACTCAAAGATAGCGTGGACAATCGCGGCATTGCGGTGGATGCCCTCGAACGCGACTTCCCACTCGTTGTGACACTCGCTGCCGTTGATGGTCGAAACGGGATAGAGTGCGCCGGGCATACCGAGGTTCGCCGCGTTGCGCTTCGCCGCTTCCAGATGGTGATAGCGGTAAAGCAGCAGCTGGCGCGCCGTGTCCGCCCCGCGAATCGCCAGAAACACCGGCAGGCAGTAGGCTTCCGTATCCCAGTACGTCGATCCGCCGAAACGCTCGCCCGTGTAGCCCTTCGGCCCGATGTTGAGGCGTGCGTCGCTGCCCGTGTAGGTGCTGAGCAGCTGGAAGAGGTTGAAGTGGATGCCCTGCTGCGCGCTGTCGTCGCCCTCAATCTGCACATCCGCCATTTCCCAGCGCTCGTGCCACGCTGCCTGATGCGCTTTGAGCGCCTTCTGCCATCCCTCGTCGCACGCCTGCTGCGCCGCCGCCATCGCCAAGTCCATCAGCTGGTCTTTGTCGTGGTCACGGCTGGTGAACACGGCGACGTACTTTTCCACCGAGACAGTCGTGCCGGAGTGAATATCGCCCGCATAGAGCGCAGCGCAGTAGCCGGCTTTGGACGCCATATCAATATAGTCGATGCCCTCAACGCGGTTCGTCATTGCCGCCGCGACGGTGAAGCGCTGTACGCCGTAGGGATTCGGCTTCGTCTGCACCAGCACGCCGCCGCGCTCATCCCAGCCCTCGCCATCCACCATGTTCCAAAAGGACTGGTCGTAGTTCGCATCAAGATTGCGGACGTTGCCATCCAGATAGGGCGAAACCTCCATCCTGCAGTCAAACGACGGCGTCACCTGATAGCGAATCGCCAGCAGCTCCTTCGTATCCATCGACACGAAGCGCCAAGTGTCCAGCGTCAGGCTGCCCTTGTCCATGTCCACGCAGGCGTGGCGGTACAGCACGGCCGTGCGCATATCCACCTCGCGCTCATATTCCCAGACCGTCGCGCGGCTGAGGTCGAGCGGATGCTGGTCGATGATGACGTGGATGCCGATGAGGTTGATGGTGTTGATAACCTTCGCATAATACTCCGGATAGCCTTTTTTCCACCATCCGACGCGTGTCTTATCGGGATACCACACGCCGCCCAGATACGTTCCCTGAAAGCTGTCGCCGGAATAATCTTCCTCAAAATTGCCGCGCAGACCCATATAGCCGTTCGCCAGCGACATCAGCGACTCGGCGAAGCGCTGGGTATTGGGCTGCCAGCCGCGTTCGACTACTTTCCACGGATGCACGGGAAAGCTCATTGTTTTTCCCCTCCCTTGTCGGCTCGAATGCATTTCCAGCCGGTGCAGAACTCTTCCTAATACAATAATGCTTTTCCGCTTTTTTGTCAAGGGAAACCGTGTTCTTCTGTGTTTGTCCGTTTCGCTGTATTTTCGTCCCGTTTCCTGCATTTTCAGTTTCATCCTGCACTTTTTTGCTTCATCGGCTTCGGGCTGCGAACAGCAAGATTCACACCAGCGCCCATTTTTTCCGCATTCGGGGCGTTTGCAGCTTTTTGCGAACGTTCGGCATTTTTGTTTTTTTGTCGTTTTTGAAGGGAAAAAACAGAATCAATGCAAAAAAAGCCCTTGACAAATCCTTTCCAAGCCGCTATACTTGTTGTCAACAGCAAGGGCGCTGTGAGATGAATTTCATTCGTTCTCGCAGTTGCCCTTTTCTTCGTAAATGCGAAAAAAACGCGTTTTACGAGAAGCGCGACGGAAAGCAGAGCCGCTTTCCCCCGCCGCTGGAATGCTTTCAAGAGCGAAATGACTTTGGAGGAGGAATCCCGGATGGCCAACATCGAAGAGCTTTTCGGCAGCAGCGTTTTCAATGACGCCGTCATGCAGAAGCGTCTGCCCAAGGATATTTACAAGGCGCTGCACAAAACCATCACTGATGGTACGCCCCTTGACCCGCAGGTGGCCAACGTCGTGGCAAATGCCATGAAGGACTGGGCAGTGGAACGCGGCGTTACGCATTATACGCACTGGTTCCAGCCCCTGACCGGCATCACCGCTGAAAAGCACGACAGCTTCATTTCGCCCAAGGACGGCGGCAAGATTATCCTCGAATTCAGCGGCAAGGAACTCGTCCGCGGCGAGCCGGACGCTTCCTCGTTCCCCTCCGGCGGCCTGCGCTCCACGTTTGAGGCGCGCGGCTATACGGCGTGGGATCCCACCAGCTACGCCTTCATCAAGGATGGCGTGCTGTGCATCCCGACGGCGTTCTGCTCCTACGGCGGCGAAGCGCTTGACCAGAAGACGCCGCTTCTGCGCTCGATGGAGGCGCTGTCCACGCAGGCGGTTCGCGTGCTGAAGCTCTTCGGCCGTGACGCAACGCGCGTGACCTCCACCGTCGGCCCGGAGCAGGAGTATTTCCTTGTTGACAAGGCGCTCTACGACCAGCGCAAGGACTTGATTTTCACCGGCCGCACCCTGTTCGGCAACAAGCCGCCGAAGGGGCAGGAGCTGGAAGACCACTATTTCGGCTCGATCAAGCCGCGCGTTCAGGCGTTCATGACCGACCTGAACGAAGAGCTGTGGAAGCTGGGCATCCTCGCCAAGACCGAGCACAATGAAGTTGCCCCCGCACAGCACGAACTTGCCCCGATTTTTTCCATCACCTCCGTCGCAACCGACCACAATCAGCTGACGATGGAAATGATGAAGAAAGTTGCCCAGCGTCACGGCCTGGTGTGTCTGCTGCACGAGAAGCCTTTTGCGGGCGTCAACGGCTCCGGCAAGCACAACAACTGGTCGATGTCCACCAACACCGGCTACAACCTGCTTGATCCCGGCGACGACCCGGCGACCTCCGCGCAGTTTATGCTGATTCTGACGGCGGTTATCAAGGCAGTTGATGAATATGCCGATTTGCTGCGCATCTCCGTCGCGTCCGCCGGCAATGACCATCGTCTGGGCGCGAACGAAGCGCCGCCCGCGATTATCTCCATGTTCCTCGGCGACGAACTGTCCGCGATTGTCAACGCCTTCGAGGAAGAGAAGGAATACTGCGCAAGCGAAAAGCACGACCTCGAAATCGGCGTGAGCGTGCTGCCGAAGTTCCCCAAGGACAACACCGACCGCAACCGCACCTCCCCCTTCGCCTTCACCGGCAACAAGTTCGAGTTCCGCATGCCCGGCTCGAGCCAGTCCATAGCCGGCCCGACGACGGTTCTGAACACGATCATTGCAGACTCGCTGTGCGTTTTCGCCGACGAGCTTGAAAAAGCATCGGACTTTACTTCGGCTCTGCACGAGCTTATAAAGCGCACGTTCAAGGAGCACGGCCGCATTCTTTTCGGCGGCAACGGCTATGACGAGTCGTGGGTCGCAGAGGCCGAAAAGCGCGGACTTAAAAACCTCAAGAACTCGTCCACGGCGCTGCCCGAGTACATGCTGCCGAAGAATATCGAGCTTCTGACCAAGTACGGCGTTTACACCTAGTCCGAGATCATCGCGCGCAATGAGATACATATGGAGCACTACTGCAAGGTCATCGCCATCGAGGGCGAGACGCTTGTTGACATGGTGCAGCACGGCATTCTCAACGCCGTTTCCGAGTACACCGCCGCGCTGAGCGAAACGCTTATCAAAAAGCGCAAGGCTCTGCCGGAGGTGCCCTGCCGTGTCGAAAGCGCACTGATAGGGACCCTCAGCAGCCTGAACGAGAGCCTGCTTGACAAGATGGTTTCTCTCAAATCCGCGCTTGAGACCGCGCCGAGCGTCGGCAGTGCCGAGCTTATGAAGTATTACCACGATGAGGTGTTCCTCAAAATGGAGGATATGCGTGCCGTTATCGACAAGCTCGAAACGCTCACCGCAACGGAATACTGGCCGTACCCCAGCTATTACGATATGCTGTTTTCTGTCTGACAGGCAGTGAATAAGATATAAATTCTAACGAGAGAGAGCAAATGATGATGAAGTATGTATTCGTAACAGGCGGAGTCGTGTCGGGGCTGGGCAAGGGAATATGCGCAGCCTCGCTCGGCAGACTTTTGAAACAGCGCGGTCTGCGCGTGAAAAACCAGAAATTTGACCCGTATCTAAACGTAGACCCCGGCACGATGAGCCCCTATCAGCACGGCGAGGTTTTCGTCACCGACGACGGCGCGGAAACCGACCTCGATCTCGGCCACTACGAGCGATTTGTCGATGAAAGCCTGAGTGGGAACTCCTCGGTCTCGGCCGGCCGCATCTATTGGAACGTCTTAAACCGCGAGCGCCAGGGCGGATAACTCG
>OGOU01000914.1_pt1 | contig 24234 bp, 20 predicted proteins | sample 1552721 | NCBI WGS metagenome assembly OGOU01 (sample SAMEA2580176, study PRJEB22360) | human gut metagenome | biome: human gut; feature: human-associated habitat; material: faeces | place: Denmark | collected 2008/2010
CCCGCAGCCATCCGACATTCCGTCAGACAACCGCGGGCTCACCCTTAAACCATATTAAACTCTCTTCACCAGCGACAGCGCGATCGATCCATCCCGCTCCGCTCTTTAACCTTCCCCAGCCTTCTGAGGATCCTTTGCCGTCCTTCACTTCCACAATCGTAAATGTTCCGACTCCTGTGAACTTCCCCGTTCTTGGATGATCGACACCGGGACCGGTTCTTATGTTGAGATCCGGCACACCAACTCTCACCAGAAAAGGCACCTTCACCTCTGGCTCTGCCGCTTTAGTTTCGCCATTGTGAACTATAACCATTATGGATCCCTGGCAACCAAATTGTAGTCAACAACTTATCAGTATACCGATAATAATAGTCCAAGGTAATACCCAACCGATGATTGAAAAGATCCAAATCCAGACCGAAGTCATATTGATCTGTTTCCTCCCAAGAAAGATCATGATTGTACAACCCTCTTACCCACTCCGGCTCTATCGTCGCCTGCCCCCGATAAGGAGTCGCTCCCACGTTCATAATTCCAAGCGCCAGATAATTCTGGGAAAAATGCATCCCCGAGCGCCCCCAGCTTGCCCTGATCTTCCCGAAAGAAAGCCAACTGAGATTATCTTTCACGAAAGATTCTTCCGAAAAAGTCCATCCTGCAGCCACCGAAGGAAAGGTTCCCCAGCGATTATCTTCCCCGAAGGTGGAACTCCCGTCCCGGCGCAAACTGAATGAAACCAAATACTTATCCCTAAAACCATATTCCAAACGGGCAAAATAGGACAACAACGTTTTTTCTTGCATGTCTGACTGGTAATGTTTCAAGGCGATCGTTTCCTTCGTTCCGTTAGATTCCTGTATTCCAAGATCAGGCATTCCTGCCGGGGCATAATAGATTTTATCACTAGGAGCGTTTTGCGCCGATCCCCCGTTGTATTCCGTTTGGTCATACTGGTAAGAGAATCCCGCCACGAAATTAACCATGTGTTCTTCCTTGAACGTGCGATTATATGATACCAGATTCTCGTTCAGTACCATCAGGTTAATCCCTGTCTCCCCGACACTCTTGGAATAATCGTCATCACTCATATAGGATGGTTGAAAATAATTCCGGCGATCGATGGAGTAATCCGCCGCCAATGAAGTCGAGATGTTCAGTCCGTCTATCGGTTCATATCCTAGTCGGAAATTCGTCCGCAAACGTACTCCTCGATTTTTCTCCTTTGTACCTTTTAATGCATCCAGAACAGCATTCCACGCTACAGATCCTTCACCGGGTAATAAAGATGATAATTCTTGAGGATCCCCCGGAACTGTCTCCACGGGAGAAGCCGATTGCAATGTCCCATCCCCGCTCGTTCTATCACGATTCGATAAAGAGGCATTTAAACGCAAATCCACGTTCAACCGATTTACGGGAGTCACGTTCATCGTAGAATTCAAATCCACCCGGTTATACCCTGTTCCCCGGAAAATACCTTTTTCATTATAATACCCTAACCCGATGCCGTAAGTCATCTTTTCCGAACCTCCATAAGTCTGGATATTTGCATTGATTACTTTCCCTTTCACGTAATAAATCGGGAAATAATTGGTAGAATTATTATAAAAAGAGTTCAAACTATCCTGCAACATACTACCATTCTCCGTATTCCTAGGAACCACAATAAAATTTGCATCCAACTTCGCCCCCTGTGAGCTATAATCATATTGTTCCCGAAGCGTGGTGGGGTATTTGTATCGATTAGTTTCCGGATCAACATAAGCCCAAGGAAAATCTCGGGCAACACGTAAACGATGTAACCGTTCTCCTCGTCCCGTTGTCACGGTTGGCAACTCCGGCAACATACTCCACGTGTACGAAACATTCGCCGTGAATGTCGCTTTCTGATTTTGTTTCCCTTTCTTTGTCGTAACAAGAATAACACCGTTCGCGGCACGGCTACCGTAAATTGCCGCAGAAGATGCATCTTTTAAAACTTGAATCGATTCGATCATATCCGGGTTCAAATCCGACAACAGATTCGTTCCGGTAATCGGAGAACTGAAAGAATTCATCGGTACACCGTCCACAACCCATAACGGATTCGAAAATCGACGTCCTTGTTCCACGTCTAACGAGTTATAACCCCGAATTGTAACTGCCGTTCCACCACCACCCGGGGCTCCAGACATTTGCGTAACATCCATTCCGGCCACACGTCCCTGCAATAAGGTGGCGATGCTGGCTGCCGGGATTCCTCGCAATTCCTCCCCTTTCACCACGGAGATCGCACCCGTACTCTTTCGACGGGTCGTGTTTCCATACGCCACGACAATCGTTTCATCCAACGCCTGTATATCTTCTTCCATGATCACCCGTAAGGTATCGCTTTGAGCATTAAAAGCGACCATCTTCTTTTTAAAGCCTACAAAAGAAAATTCCAACGTACCACTCGTCACGGGTAAATCCATAGCGAACCATCCCCTCGTATCCGTTGCCGTACCCAAAGATACTCCCGCCACCTTCACCGTCACACCGGGCATGGGAACTCTTTGCATATCGTACACGAATCCCTTCACCCGCAATGATTTCTTTTCCGGTTCATCAGGGAGGGCAGGCTTGATGATCACCATCCGATCGATATATTCCCAAGTAAATTTATCTCCAAACATTTGTTGCAACACCTCATCAATCTTCGAGTTTTTAACATCCAGAGAAATCGTTTGTTTCACGTCCACCTCGTCAAAACTATAAAAGAAGTCCAGTTGCGTCTGACGTTTCAACTCGGAAATAACCTTGGTAAAAGGCATTCCTTCCACTTTCAGCGTTACCATCTGATCCTGTGCCCTCACTCCCGCCGATAGGGAAAAAACAAACGCACACATCATCAAAAAAGTCAATTTCATAATCATCAAAATTTTGGCACACCGATTTCTTAACGGAATCCACGTGCCCGTTCGATTTTTTTTCATACTTTTGTAATAAGAGTTAAACAATCATCCTTCAGGGATCGCGAGTCCCCGGGGGACGTTTACCACACCGGGAGTTGTTGCTGCAATTCCCGGTTTGTTTTTAATTATTCCTGTTTATTATTTATTTCACTCACCGTCACCACCCGGCCGTTCACGTTAAAGCGTACCCGCGTGGTTTTCTCGATAATCGAGAATATCTTGTTTGCTGAATATTCCTTGTTAATCACCCCGGCAAAAGCAAAACGTTTCACGTTCTCGGAAGTAAAGAAGAAATCGATGTCATACCAACGTTCCAGTTGTGACGCAATTTCCTCCAACGTGGCTCCCTCGAAATAGAATTTCCCGTTGATCCAAGCGGTATAAATTGACGTGTCGACCTCTTTTGTCGTAAAAGTTCCGTCTTCCCATTCCGCTTGTTGCCCCGGTAAAATAATCTCACCCTTTCCGGTTAACCGATCTCCAACCCGCACTTTACCATCCACGAGCGTCGTCCGTACAGCCTGTTCCGAAACATAAGCACTCACGTTAAAACTCGTTCCCAGCACCCGCACATCCACCTCTTTCGCCTCCACGATAAAAGGTTTCGCAGTATCCTTCGCCACCTCGAAATACCCTTCCCCTTCCAGATACACTCGCCGCTCCTTTCCCTCGAAACGAGTCGGGAAACGAAGTTTTGATTCCGAATTTAAGTAAACTTTCGAACCATCAGCCAGAATCAATTGATATTCGCCTTTGCGAGGTACGATGATCGTGTTGTACTCGATCTTAGCGGGTGTCCCGGCCACCCGTTCATACGTCACGCTTTTAGAGGAATCGAGCCGGATTCGGACATCTCCTTTATTCAGGATAGTGTCACCGGCAAATAGCGACAAGTCTATCCTTTCCCCTTGTTCTATAAGCAATACGGCACGAGGTGTTCCTGCCTCAATCTCCGGTATAACTTCCGTAACAAGCATCTCCCTTTTCTCTCGCAGATTCATCCATAAAGTTCCACCCAATAACAAAGGTAACATCACGGCAGCCACCCAACGCCACGCAGGAATACGCCTCCGGTTCATTCCTTCACCCCGGTATTGCTCGATGACTTGCCACATCTTTTCACGATCCGCCACCAACTCATCCTTTTTCCACATCCCGACTTCTCTCAACACACGCCTCACAGCGGTAAAATCCCTCTCCTTCCATATTCTCTCCCACCCGGCATCTCCCGGCTTGACCTTGCCCTCCAATATCGCCTGTAACCAATATTTTTCGTCTTTTGTACTCATATTATCTCGTTTTTAGAGTAAAGCCTTCCCTTTTCAGCTTTCTACACGTAAAGCGAGAAACAGATCAATTAGGGTGAAAAGAAATCATGATTTTTTTTAGAAATTTGTGATATTTCTCTTTTTTGCCCGTCGATAACTATGATAACAACCAAAACCGGCACGAATCGCCAAATCCGTCATGCTCACTCCCGCACAAGTTGAATCAGCCAAAAAAGCTTTCATCTCACGCAGGCGACAATCATTAATATAGGTATTAAAATTCATCCCATACGTACGGTTAATAAACGTGGAAAGATACGTACGATTGGTCTGTAACTCCCCGGTTAGGTCCGTTATTTTCAATTCCGGGTTCAAGTAAGGCTTTTCTTCCCGGATATATTTCTCGAACCTCTCCTTGTTCAGTAGGGGCGTTTTTTTGATCTCCTGCCGATCACCGGACGATTCCTCCACGCAAGAACACAAAACGTAATTTCCGACAATAATATTATAAGCCACGATCGAATATTGTAACAACAAAATTCCAATCGGGAGAAAATCAAGCCAGTAACTCTCGGCGAAAAGAGGATCCAACAAGGGCATACATAAAGAAAAGAGAAACAGGAGCAACACGCATCCCAGCCAACGCAAGGGTGGCTCTTTCATATCTCCCAACCGTTCCCGCATAACACGCCAGTAGCGGAACAGACGTTTCAGCCCCAGCAAAGTATAACAAAGACAAAACAGGAACGCCACCATCAACTGGGAAGTGAAAAAACGAGTAAAATAAAAATAAACATCTTCCAGCGGGCTATCCACGGCCACGATCGCCACCTGCACGTCCAAAGGCACGAAAAGGCTCCACACAAGGAGAATCACCGGGATCAACACGGGCAGATAGTAGTGCCGCATGGAAAAATGCTCGGAAGAATCTACCCGCGTCAACCAGAAAACAACATGATAGAATGTCACGGACATCATGATAAATGAACAATAACACAAGCTATTCAAATAGACGAAAAGACGAGGCGACCACGTGTAGATGATCACGCAGGCCCACCCGAAAGCGACCGAGAAATAGAAAAAGAATAAACCCCGTTTCAAGTAACGCTCTTCCTCCCGCACACTATCCTTGTAGGTAAGTATCATTAACAGGCAACAGGTCAAGGCCGAGATCACCGGAAACAGGTTCGTGAGAATCGAAATCCATGTTTGCATACTCATATCATGCAAATATATCAAAAAACGTGCAATAACATTCTGGCAAACAAGCTCTTTAATTATCATCATTTGTGCATATCATTCAAAATTCTCCCTCTACAAGCGCATATCGTACAATTTGTCACGTCGTTTTTTCTTACTTTTGAACGATTTGAACGGTCGATTTATATACTTTGCACGTTGAAGTTTCCATCTTTACCCTACTTTTATCGGTAAGAATTTTTATTGATAAAACGATGGATGACGAAAACTTATTTGAAATAAACCTTGCAGATTCGGTCTGGCGATGGGATTTTATCGATTTCTGGGCTCAACCGTTAAGCCAAAGGGGAACTAAACCCGGAAGAGAAAAGGATGACAAGCCCCCAGCCCCGGAAAAGGATCAATGATTCGTCCTTTTCCTGATCTGCTCCACACCCCATGCCAAAGCGATCCCGATCAAAGCTCCAACTGTGGCCTCACTAAAGCGCAGGACACCATTCACGAAAGGAGAAATCGAGGGAGACATTTTAGATATAAGCAGGATAATTACCAAAGTAATGGTGGCCATCTTACCATCATCGGGGATGCCCAAAAGCATACATAAAATATCCAATAAAAACACGGTGACAATCATTCCCAAAAGGGTGAATGGAAAAAGAAGTAGATACACGTAAGCAATCACGGCCCCGATAAACGTCCCGAACACCCGCAGACCTCCCTGATGAATAGAAGTTTTCACGTCTTCCTGCAACACGACAATAGCGGAGATTACCGCAAGCATGGACCCCATCCAACGGGATTCCACGTGAAAATGCCCCGTGAGGTAAGCCCCAACCAAATAGGACAAAAGTACGGCCACCCCTTTCGCCGTGGCCATCAATGGGCTCACCGGATGAAATACTCGTTTCACGTCTAACTTCATAAAAAACAGATTTTCTAGCTTTTACCGTTCCCACGGAAGAAAAGTTACAACCTATTTCTCCACCTCTTCTTTGAAAAAAGAATTACACAGGATTAACATGAAATTTTTATCCCGATCGCCAAACTCGGATTTAATTTTCTTGTAAGCGACCTTGACCTGTGTCTTCACGGTATTCACGGACACGCCCAATTGTTCGGCCACGTCCTTGTAACTCAATCCCTCGACACATCCCAAAATAAAAATCTCCTTGCACTTGGGCGGCAAGCTATCCATCACGATTTGCAATCGCTCGTACAACTCTTCGAAACTCTCATAATCCTCACTTACTTCTTCCCCTGACGCCATCATTTCCCGCTGGTACCTTTGTTTCACCTCCTCGTGAAGTTTACGATCAATACAAGAATTCTTGACGGAACGACTTAAATAAGCATAGATCGATCCCGAGTGAGAGATTTTCGCCCGGTTGACCCATAGGTAAATAAACGTATCCTGCACGATGTCCTCCGCTTCCGCCCGGTTCCCGACAAAACCTAACGCGTAAAGGTATAACCGTTCCGAGTAAGACTCGAAAAAAGAATTGAACGCATTCCAATCCCCTTCCTGCATTTTCCGGAACAAAGTTAACTCATCCTGCATAAGCCATAATATTTATAACAAAAGTAATGATTCTCTTTATAATTTATTCCCCTCATGTCGGGAAATTACAAATAAAAGACAGCTTAATACTATCGCAATACCAACCCTTTCACAAGGTAATAATCCCCCATGTCCCATTCCACGCCCTTTCATTCCCCTTTCATAGCCCTTTTACCATACACGGGAAAAGGGGAGAAAAGCCTGAAACAAGGCTTATAGAGAATTATTACTTATATATATCCCAGATATTTCAATGGTTTTATCTTAAAAATACAAGACCACCCCGTCAACACCCAATATTTATTCCACCGAAGAGTTTCAAAAGAAATCAGAATCGTTTATATTTGCATCACTATTAAGATAAAAGCTAAAAAAGAAGACATGGCACAGACTCCATCTATCCCGAAAGGAACAAGAGACTATTCACCGGAAGTTATGGTGAAAAGAAATTATATATTCGACACGATCAAATCCGTATTCAAACTTTATGGTTACCTGCCGCTGGAAACTCCGGCAATGGAAAATCTTTCGACCCTTATGGGGAAATACGGCGAGGAAGGGGATAAATTACTTTTCAAAATACTGAACTCCGGGGATTTCTTGGCTCCTGTCACCAATAGCGAAGTGGAGGAACGTAATATTCCCCGGTTGACCAACAAGATTTGCGAGAAGGGATTGCGTTATGACCTGACCGTGCCTTTCGCCCGATTCGTGGTACAACACCAAAATGAAATATCGTTCCCGTTCAAGCGCTACCAGATTCAACCCGTGTGGCGGGCTGACCGTCCGCAGAAGGGACGCTATCGCGAGTTCTACCAGTGTGACGTGGATGTCGTGGGAAGTGATTCCTTGCTGAACGAGGTGGAATTGGTTCAAATCGTGGACGAGGTATACAAACGGCTGAAAATAAACGTACGCTTGTTGATCAACAACCGGAAAGTGCTGGCGGGAATTGCCGAGACAATCGGGCATCCCGACAAGCTGGTTGACATCACCGTTGCCATTGACAAGATGGACAAGATTGGAGCCGAGAACGTGAACGCCGAACTCCGGGAAAAAGGAGTGTCAGAAGAGGCCATCGAGAAACTGCAGCCGATACTACGCCTGGAAGGTTCCAACGAGGAGAAATTGACCCGCTTGCAGGAAGTCCTGAAAGGCAGCGAAACCGGATTAAAAGGAGTTGCAGAACTCTCCACCGTGTTCCGTTACCTGAATCAATTGGACATCCAAACGGAAGTAAAACTGGACCTAACGCTTGCCCGCGGTTTGAGCTACTACACCGGAGCCATTTTTGAGGTAAAAGCCAAGGACGTGGAGATCGGGAGTATCACCGGGGGGGGACGTTATGACGACTTGACCGGTATCTTCGGGATGAAAAACATGTCGGGTGTCGGCATATCCTTCGGAGCCGACCGAATCTTCGACGTGATGAACCAACTGGACATCTTCCCCAAGGATTCCACGGCAACGCCCCGTGTACTTTTCGTGAACTTCGGGGAAAAAGAGGAGGCTTTCTGTCTTCCCGTGCTGAAAACCCTACGGGCCGCGGGAATCAACTCCGAGATATACCCCGAAGCCGCCAAGATGAAGAAGCAAATGACTTACGCCGACAAAAAGAGTATTCCCTACGTGGCCTTAGTCGGTGAAAACGAAATAAACAATAACGTGGTCACGCTGAAAAATATGCTCACCGGAGAACAAGAAAGTGTAGCCGTTTCCAGCCTGGTTGACAAACTAAAAAGCGAGAATTAAAATATGCAACTCTATCGCAAAGAACAACGTCCGCTGAAAAGCCACGGATTTGATGTCAGATTCCCGTGATCGGGAAATAGGTTATAAAGTTTGTAAGGTTCATAAAGTTTATAAAGTAACGAAACTTTAAAAACCGAAGGTTTAACCTTATGAACCTTATAGACTTTACAAACTCGCGAGGCTCCCGCCTCGCTCGTGTGCGTACAATTTAAAATCTAAAATTTAAAATCTAAAATTCCAATGACTCATTATATTACCCCAGAGAAATTAACTTTCGAGCAGATCGAAAAAATCTTAACTAAAAAGTATAAGTTAGCTTTATCAGACGAAAGCAAGAAACTGATCAATGATTGCAAGGCTTACTTGGATCACAAAATCGCGACTTCCGACAAACCGTTGTACGGGATCACGACCGGGTTCGGCTCTCTATGCAAAATTTCTATTTCGCAAGAAGACTTAAGCCAATTACAGGCTAATTTGGTAATGTCTCACGCTTGCAGCTTGGGAGAACCCGTGCATAAAGATATTATCCGTTTGATGCTGTTGTTGAAGGCTCACGCTCTCTCTTTAGGAAAATCCGGGGTACAACAAGTGACAGTAGAACGTATTATTGATATGTTCAACCATGACGTTCTTCCCGTGGTGAAAGAGTTGGGTTCTTTGGGTGCATCCGGAGACTTGGCCCCACTGGCAAACTTGTTCTTGCCGTTGATCGGTGAGGGTGAAGTATTCTACAAGGGAAAAATCTATCCGGCAAAAGAAATTAATGCCAAATTTGGATGGGAACCCATCCAACTGGGAGCCAAAGAAGGATTGGCCTTGTTGAACGGTACTCAATTCATGAGTTCTCACGCTGTTTACGCTTTATTGAATGCCTTCAAAGTGGTAAAATACGCTGACATTATCGGGGCGTTATCACTGGAAGCATACGACGGACGTATCGACCCGTTCTTACCACAAATTCACGAGGCCCGTCCTCATCCGGGACAAATTGAAACGGCTCGCAATATCCGCACCTTACTGGAAGGTTCAGAATTCCAGAAAATGGAAAAAACTCACGTGCAAGACCCGTACTCTTTCCGCTGTATGCCGCAAGTACACGGGGCAGTGAAAGACACCGTGGCTTACGTGGCCTCTGTCGTTGAACGGGAAATCAACTCGGTAACCGACAACCCGACGATTTTCATGGAGGACGATTTGATCATTTCCGGGGGTAATTTCCACGGAGAACCGCTAGCACTGGTATTAGATTTCTTGAGCATCGCTATTGCCGAATTGGGTAGTATCTCAGAAAGACGGGTATATCGTTTGATTGCCGGAGATCGTAAAACACCTGAATTCCTCGTTGCCAATTCCGGCTTGAATTCCGGTTTCATGATCCCGCAATACGCCGCTGCCGCTATTGTTAGCAAGAACAAACAATTGTGTTCCCCGTGTTCCGTGGACTCCATCCCGTCCTCCAACGAGCAGGAAGACCATGTCAGCATGGGTGGTAATGCCGCAACCAAGACCGTGAAAGTGATCGAGAACGTGGAACGCGTGTTAGCTATCGAATTGATGAACGCCGCACAAGCCATCGATATGCAACGTCCGACGAAAACATCAGAATATCTGGAAAACTTCTTGGCTGAATTCCGTACCATCGTACCGTTCAACAGCCAAGACCGGGTAATGTACCAAGACATTGAGGCTGCCGTTGAATTCTTGAAACAAGGAGAATTTGCTAACTTCGAATAAATCAATATAGTGATATGAAAAAAGCCGGTTTTCACCGGCTTTTTTCATATCATTATTCGACTTTAACCCACTTCACGGCATCTGCAATGATTATTTGGTAACAAGTAACATTTGTATTTCTTCTTAACATTCTTGTTTTTATTACCGGTTGCAAATCAGTTCCACCCTTATCACTTAATCGTACAAAGTAGTCCCCCTCACGGAACTCATATGTTCCCAACTCAATCCATCCCGGAGTTTCCTCGTTCAGATCCAGCTCTACATAAGTATCTCCTTCCTCCGAAAATACTTGATAATACAACCTTGCATTTTTCAAAAAGGACCCCAAGAAGGTTGCATACAAAGATTCAGGGACATGAGCGACAACACGATATTTTCCCGGTTCTTTAATCTTCACCATCCACTCGGCATACTCTTCCCCAATCCCAGCCTTTTTACAGTAAGCACTCTTTATTTTATGCCCATATAAAGAAGAAGAAATTGAAAGAATCCATTCATCACCCACATCCTCCACATTCTGGTACTCTCGTTCTTCTTGAAGATGTTCGCCCCATTTCTTACGCTTATCCTTTCCCACCAAACGGAAACCGACATCTTCATTATCCACAACAATTTCATTCGGCGATAACCTAAAACTACTACTATCAGCATCTCTAATTCCTTCCCAATCCCACTCTGTTTTCTCTGTATCATTGTACATTATAGAAATTCTATCAGGTAAATTACAACATAAACCCAGTTCCACGGAAAAACTCGGTATAGTATAGTTCCTCACTCGAACCTCTTTACAACTTTTCGCTGGAATTAAAAAATAGTTCGGTCGTTGCCGACGTAATTTCTGATCATACCCATCCACCTTTAGTATACCATCGACATCCGAAGGATTATATACCTTACAATACCCTAAGGGAATATCATTATAAGATTCCATTTTCAAGTCTTGAACAAACAAGATTGGTAATCGATTATCATCATAGTAGCGATCCAACAGACTATCTATATTCACATTGAATTGATCTTTAAATTCACGAGCAAAAACATCAAAATCAACTCGTTGATAAGAATGACGTTTTACAAAATCCTCGATAAAATCCCACATATACATCATCTCTACCCGAGTCGCAATTAATGAATTGATATGCTCTCTTTTCTTTTTGAGCATCATGTATTCAACCGGATTATCCCTATCCATCAATGCTCCACGCAAGCTTTTTCCATCCCAATATTGAATGATTTTCACCTTTTCATTTAATGATAAATGATCTTTAGACTGACCGGAAAACCGCATCTCGTATATCAAATCTCCAATACAAGGAAACTTATCCGAATATATTGTGGCTCGAAATTCCTGATACATAGGCATAATATTATAAATCGGTTCGAAAAAACGATTTATCACGTTTGACCGCAGTACAACCCCTTCTCTCTCAAGAACTCTCTCGGTCTTTATTACTTTCAAAATATCCTTCATCGACCTATAGGATTCGGTAAAAAGTTTCTCCGGGAAGAACACAAATTCAGGTTGTACGAAATTACTTCCCAATTGGCCCTGTCTAAGATAAGCTCTAAAATTCAATGGTATTTCGACTATCGACAAACGATTCGTTGGAAGTGAATTTCCTATTTGATGTTTCAACATTCCCAACTGATCAGATATTAATAATCTCAAGGAATCTGACGACAAACGATGATCTTTAACCCAAAAATCATGCCCCGGGAAATAATATACCCCGAATGAAAGTGAATCAACGGTTATCGTCTTCTGTTCATAATCCCCTATACATAAACTGAGACGAGGCAACGGATGAGCATTGGAATAACTAATCCCTTTTTCATTTCTCTCCATGCAGCCTTGAGAAATAACAGCCTTACCTTCTTGCCCTTCCACCTCCAATTGATAATCCGTGAAATCGAAATCTTTCATTGAAGGCATTTGCAGGTTCACTGGTGGTACTGCCGATAAATACCACAAACATTCGGGCAAAAGAATTGTATATTTATTCCCAACATGGGCAAAACGTCCTCCATTACTATACAGTTCATGCCGGGTTTTAGGCATCTTCCCCGATGGATCAGCAGAAAACGGAAGAACTCCCATTCGCGTATTATGATATTCTTCATCAGATAGTTCTAAATAACAAATAGCCTCATCAATTGTTCCCTCATATTCTACCCGCAAAGGTAATTCCTCCCCACACTCCATTTTCCGATTCATGACGACCACGTGTCCTTCTCGATTATAAGCCAACTCCTGCCCTTCACTTGTCAAAGAAACAATGCCTAATCCGGGATTCAAATAAAGTATCGGGGAGTCTATCGGTTGCTTACTCTTATTCACCAGAAGTAAAAGACTTTTAACGTTCAGCCTGTTCCCGGATTGTTTATACACCATACGGTTGGAGACAATCTGGACCCGATCATTCTTCATATATTTTTCCTGAGCAATCCTGAATCTTACACGTCGTTGATTTATATCCAGGTAAGTATTCAAATATAATGTACCCGCTAAGATTCCCAATAGGACGAAACCACCCGCTAAGATTCCCAATACTTTCCGAAAAGCAGAACGTTTATCATCCATACGTTTCATTAACAGCATCGACAAAAATATCAGACCGACTCCACAAGAAAAGTATGCCAAGCGATGTAACAGGAAGATCCCGATATTGGCAAAACCGATTGCATCAGAAAATAACAACGGCTGGGAACGAGCCCATGGATCAAACATTCCATATAATGTCCACGGAGCGGCAAAATAACACCCGATGAACCCAATTATCAAAAGCAATAATGCCAGATAATGATTACGAATCAACATCGCAACAAACAACGAGATTCCAAGAACAAACACCAAGGCAGGGAAAGTCAACGTCAATAAATAAAACAAATAGAGAAATGGATTAAAAGCTACCGTCTCCATGAATAACAAATGAATCATGATAGCGATTCCTATTGAAACAAGATTCAACAAGAGACAGATCTTCATTACTCCCCATATCTTTCCAAACATATACTCCACGTTTGTCTCGGAACGACTTAAAAAGGTTTCATTGGTACCTAACTGCCGATCCCTCCAGACAAATTCCACCCCGACAAAGATAACCAATAAAGATTGTAACAAATTGAACAACCATGCGTTCATGTAAGGTACCGTAGCAGATAAAGCAGATTCCACCCATACAGTGGAATCTACTTGTAAATACCATTGTACACCTGTAATTCCAAAAACAATACAAATAAGAAAAATCCAAAACAACAAATGTCGCCGAATGATCTTTCTCTCATAACTTGCAATTAGTCGAATTTTATCAAGTGCCATACTTTATTGGTTTTAATTGAAATTCAAACAACGGAGCGAATTGAATCCCGTTTAAAAATAACGGTGTACGATCTTTATCGCTTTAGAACGAGACATCTCACCGGGGCTTGTTCCAAGAATACCCTCCGGGATCGGAGTTTTATGGCGCTCGAAATGTTTCTTCCACAAGGGACTGGTTTCCCCCGTCTCCTTGTCTTTAAATGACATTGGAGTCGCCTTGAAAATCGGCTTCCCGTTAGGACGTAAAAAAGCCAAATAGATGATCTCACTACAATAATATTTATCATTATCCGGTAAAAACACGTAATCATAAGGTTTCCCTAAAAATGACTTCAATATTTCTATCGCACGGGGAATGGACTTCTGATATTTCGGTTTCAGCCTCCCGACCACAACCAACGGATTCCCGTTCACGGATTTAGCCTGTTTAAGAAATTTTTCTAACGGGGTTTTACAAACATCGGGCTGAGTGGCCTCCAACACGAAAACCTGTCCGTCCTCAACCAGCACAACCCCGACATGGGAAAAGTTCAAGTCATCCAAACTGGTTGTCACGTTTTCGATTGCCTTCACAAAAGAGGTTCGAGCCTTATTGGTCTGAAACAGGATATCTCCTGTTTTCAGATCAAAAGGTTTTTGGGCGTAAAGAGCTATCGTTAGTAACAAAACGCCCAAGCTTAATATAATTTTTTTCATCATGCTGTCATTATTTACGATTCGGGAAAATAAGTACGGCAATAAAACCATAAATTCCACATACCAATGTCACGGCCAGATCCAAATAATTAAATAAATTCCGCATACTCCGTTTATGGTACAACTTGATACAGAGTAACAATAAGGTTAACGCTATATTCAAATAAATAAACCGTTGCATATCATAGGCCTCCACTTTCAACTTTTTGGCTCCATCACGGGTGAAACGAGCTTTAAAGGGGAATACATAGTTCTCTCTCTGTCCCACTTTCGAATTTTCGTAGAGAGGATAAACCAATGTTTCGGAAGCCAGCAAATTATGCTCCTTGTCCACCACGTAAATTTTTACACGATCCAAACCGTACAATTGATAGGTATAAAAGAAAAGATCCTCACTCATCGTAATCAGACTCCCATAGTCCTTGTAATCATATATCGGGAGCTGGAAGAAACTATAATCTTTGATACGCATCAAATAGATGTTATAGTTCTGATCGTACACGTATCCATAATTTACATTATCCACGAGACAATTCATTCCATTTACCTGCATACCGACAGGAAGAGGTATTTTATGACATTGAGGTTCTCCATCATACATTTTTAAATGGAAAAAATCGTCCTTATTGTCCACCATAAAATAGCCATCATCTTTTGATTTGGAAGTGGAAGGAAGTCCATAAATATTCTTTATCGGGAATTGTATGCCTTCATTCTTCATGGCCCGGGTAAAACGTTCACTCTTTTCCTTATTCACGCCTTTAACCCGATTAATATCCGTTTCAATAAATTCAATCCCGTCATCTGTCAAGCGAAACATATCTTCAGGAAGTTCCATTTTTATCCGATCCGTATGGGATTCAAACATCCACAATAAAGATTTTCGTCCGGGTCCAGCCCCAAGGAACAAGGGGAAACGTGCCGCATCCTGTATCATCTGCAAGGTCACGTGTTGCCCGCGAATTGTATCGGGGAACCGGTTCTCGTACATTAATTGCCGACAATTCTTCATCGGGAATATATCCATCAATGCTTTCGTATCGTAAGTATTCCCGGCCCGATCTCTTCCGACCTGAATCTCACGTAACTGTACCGTGTCGTATTCATATTTCAAGGTAACAAAATCATTCAATATCTCGCTAAATACGAGCTGAGTACGTCTTTCCCTTTGTTCGAATGTTTTCTTATATATTTTAGGGAACTCCAACGCCATTACCAATACAGCCAATAGCACCAGAGCTAATCTTATCATCTTTGGTATCATATTATTTTTCTCCTATTTTAAAACGATTAGCCGTATATATCATTCCAAGACTCGCGATGACCAGTACTATAATCATTAGTACATAGAGATTCGACATATTACCTCCCAACAGGTAAATATCCAATAATTCATACACCACGATCGCATATAAACACCGAAATTTCCAACTGGGTTCCATGGCAATCATTGCCACGAAGAAATAGGTCGTGAATCCTCCCAATATCCAAGGCAAGAAAGCATTTATAGCCATAACATGCATCTCCACCGGAAAGAAATAAAGGTCTATCGTGAAAAACAGTATCATGAAGATGACCATCAATGAAAGAATCATGAGAAACCCATATAAAACCATCGTGTAAAGCATCACAATTTCATTCAACGGTAAATGCAGGGTTAATTTGATTCTTTTTTGCAGGACCTCCGGCAAATACTGCGATCCACCAATCAATAAGGCAATGATAAAAGGGATATTCTTGAAAATCCCATAATGCGGCCGTCCGGCTTGTGTAAACCATTCAAAAACATAATTCGATCCTCCATCAGCATTTATAATATTGCTATTCAAGCCAATGAATGCATATAATATTGTTCCCACTCCCAACACCAGAGAAGCAAGTACAAACCATTTCGTTTTTAACCATTCTTTATAAAAAAGATGTAATGCCATAATCTTAATATTTACCTGTTAAACCAATAAAAGCATCTTCCAAAGTCATCTTTACAGGTTTAAAATCAGAATATTCCAACCCTTTTGCCTGCAACATGGCCTGTACTTCTTCTGCCGATGCATACGTGTAAAGTTCATAGTGATTTTTAATTCGATCCATCTCAACAGTCAGTGATTCTTCTTTAAGATTCACATCATCCCGGTTCAGATCAAATGTAAACTGGTGGAACTTTTCCATAAATTCAGATGCCGATCCTCGCATTAATACCCGGTTATAATCCATGATCAACACGTCGTCGATCAATCGCTCCATATCCTGAATAATATGAGAAGTCAAGAATACGGTTTTATTTCCGGCCTTGGCATATTCACGCATATGATCCACGAACAAGCGACGATAGCCAGGATCTAATCCTAGAGAGAAGTCATCCAAGATCAACAAATCCGGATCTTGAGCAAGAATCAGTCCTAAAGCTACTTGAGCCCGCTGGCCGCATGACATACTGGAAACTTTTTGAGAAGGAAGTATTTTCATCCTTTTCATCAGATCAAAATAGGCATCCCGATTCCAGTTTTTATAAAAACCGGAATAAAATTTCTCGATCTGGTAAATATTCATAAACGAGTACTGTATATGTCCCTCGATCAAATATCCTAAACGCCGTTTTGTTTCCGGACTCAAATTCTGGGTCGATTCCCCATAAATCAAACACTCCCCGGAACGAGGTTGCAGAAAGCCATTCAATATATTAATCGTGGTCGTTTTACCACATCCGTTTTTTCCCAATAATCCCATGATATGCCCTTTCTTCACCGAAAAATTGAGATTTTCATAGATTAACCGTTTCCCATAATAGTGGGTCAGATTTTTACACTCTATTATATTTTCTTCCATTACTATCTAGATTAATTTATTTTCGAATCGGATAAATCAACACGCTTATGAATCCAAAGACTCCAAATGCCACGACCATGAATAGATCAATGATATGGAACGGATTCTTCACATTCAAACCTTTACGTCGTTTTATATACAATAGAACTCCGGCTAACACGAGATTCAACCAAATGAACTTGACGAATGGTTGTCCATCGGAACTTATATAATATCCATTAATATAAGAGTAGGTGGAAGTTACAAACGGGAAGAGGAAACCTTCAACAACTCCCGCAGCCGATTCTTCATACACGTCGGAATGAACCCCGTATTTATCCAGTAGTTTATAGTCCCGGTCAAAAATATATAGTTTCTCGTAACCATCTTTCTGGATAGAGATCATGTGGTAGAAGAGATTACCCATCACGTCAAAAACTTTAAATTGATCGTAGTTAAACTCATCCAAATCCAATTTGATAATCTGATTGTCCACGGTCAGAATATATACTCCGTTATTATCTCCAAAAAGATAAGCCACAACTTCCGGATGATCGGGTTCACATTCAACTCTTCGCAATTTGATTTGATCGGGAAGTTCAATTTTACGGCAATCCGGCTTATAAGCATGGTAGCGTACTTGAAATAACTGATCTTTACTATCCACAAAGAATAAACCGTCATCCCGCTTATATCCCGTGGCAGATCGGCCATACAATTTCTTTGCCGGGGGACAATATCCCAATTTCCGTAGTTCCTGATCAAAAAGGGCACTTTTTTCTTTATCTACTCGTCCATCCTCGCAGTTATAGAATTCAATCCCGTTCCGGTTTACCCGCATCATATCATTTGTGTAAATATACCCGACACGATCCGTCCCCCCGTGAACAAGCGGAGACATGGCATAATACCGACCCCGCTCTGTCAGATTTACGATATGTCGATAATTATTTTCTGCCACAAGCTGAGGAGTCACCGGTACACCTGCCACGGTATCCGGGAATTCATTCCGTTTTAGTAATTGCGGCATACTGGAGAAAGGTACCATCCGTTCATATTCCTGACGAGAATATTCATTTCCAAGCGTATCTAACAGAACACCATCTTTTAATCCCCATATCACAAACTGTTTAGTCACCTCACTATAATTCAGCGAGACATATTTTACATTCCGTCTGAACGAGGTTTTATAAAAATCCGGTAGAACTATTGACGCTATAAAAACCGTCAATAGTATCATTATGATTCGTACTACTTTTGCTGTCATAATTATCTCTCTCCTTTCATAAACCGATATGATGTATACAATAATGCCGTACACGGCACAAAAGCCATGATGGCTAACGCCGGAATGATATGGCGGGTATCCGCATGTTCTACTCCGATATAGAATTGTTTCACCAGATAATAGGCCACAAGTGCATAAATAAATTGGTAGAATAAATTAGGTTCCATGGCGATCATGGCAATCATGAAATAAGCCGCAATTCCACCCAAGAGCCAAGGCATCATGGAAGTAAGTACTGCCCAACTTTCCTCGAAAGGGAAATAGCTGTTATTCAGATAAAAGAATGTCCCAAACACCACTCCATACGACAAGATTAACAAAAGAAATCCATAACAAAGCATCGTGTACAAAGCCATCGTGTTACGCAAAGGGAGATGAAGTGTCAACTTGATTCGCTTATCCAACACTTCCGGTACATATTGCGACAAACCGATACAAACCCCGATTAATAAAGGGACATATTTGATCAGAGCATTATAATAGTTTGCCTGAGGCATTCCGTAAAAAACACTCATCAAATAATTGAACGAACCTTTCATTCGCACGTTGTTATCCACATCCAAAAATATATAGACAACAATTGCCAGACCAACGAGAGAGACAAAAAAAGCTGCCCACCGGGTCTTTAACCATTCCTTATAAAAAAGGTGTAATATCATATTTTTAATATTTTCCAGTTAAACCAATAAATGCATCTTCCAACGTCATCTTTACGGATGCAAAATTTCGATACGCCAATCCTTTCGTTTCTAACATCGCTTTTACTTCACTTTCTGAAGCATAAGTGTAAATTTCATAGTGATTTTTTATACGATCAGCCTCAACAATCAGAGGATCTGACTTAAAATCCAGATCATCCCTGTCTAGATCAAAAGTAAATTGATGGAATTTTTCCATAAATTCGGATGCCGATCCTCTCATCAATACCCGATTATAATCCATAATCAAGACATCATCAATCAGACGTTCCATATCTTGAATAATATGAGAAGTCAGAAATACGGTTTTATTCCCGGATTTTGCATACTCTCGCATATGATCAACAAATAAACGACGGTAACCGGGATCCAGTCCCAACGAGAAGTCATCTAAAATCAACAGATCAGGGTCCTGTGCCAGAATCAACCCCAATGCCACTTGAGCCCGCTGTCCACAAGACATACTCGATACTTTTTGCGAGGGTAATATTTTCATCCGGTTCATCAGTTCGAAATAAGCATCCCGATTCCAATTTTTGTAAAAACCGGAATAAAACTTCTCGATCTGATAGATATTCATAAACGAATACTGAATATGCCCTTCTATCAAATATCCCAAACGACGTTTGGTTTCCGGGCTCAGATTCTGTGTACTCTCACCATAGATCAAACATTCTCCGGAACGAGGTTGAAGAAAACCATTCAAAATATTGATCGTGGTCGTTTTACCACACCCATTTTTTCCCAACAATCCCATGATATGCCCTTTCTTCACCGAAAAATTCAAATTCTCATAGATCAATCGGGAACCATAGTAATGAGTCAGGTTTTTACACTCAATCACATTCTCTTCCATAATTCATTTTTTTAAACATATATAATTTTTACATACAAAACGTCTATTTCCAGACAATAGAATACCTATAAGAAAAAGATTAGAGGTGGACAGGCTACCTCCGATAGCCTTGATAACCACGAGCCTGTCCCTCTTAATTTATTTCCAAAACACAATAAATTTCAATCACTCGAATAACTTAATTCGACAAATAAGGCAGGTACATCAATACCTTACCCGGTATGGAGTTCTCGCTCGATGCGAATTCTTCCACAACCGTTGTACGAGGGTTGATAATGTACATTGATCCTGTCTGAGTTGTTGAATTATAAGTAAATACTGCCGTGTATAACTCATTACTTTCATCATCTCCGAAAAGAGAAGCATTCGGTGTCGGTACAACCGAAACAATATCATCCGGGAAACTCTTGACAATAGTGGGAGTTTCCAACCCTTCATAACTATACCGCCACAAATCTTTACCCTTGGCAATGTAAGCATAGTTCCAACCAACAGGCAGAACCGTGGTGAACCAAATAGCGTTATCCGTCATTCCACCTGCCCATTGGGTCACATCTTTTTCCGATAGGTAAGAAATAACATCTGTTGCTCTTGCAAATTGTTGATATTCGTAAATATACATCTTATATTCATTGCCTTTTTTGCCCACAAGGAAGAATTTCAATTTGGTATTCGATTGTCCTGTCGGCTCATGGTATAACCCAACCATTTTATCCAATCTCACGACCTCCCCATTGCCATCGAACAAAGGCTGACGACTATATCCTTTATTGGCATTGTAGAAATAATAATAGATACTACCATCCGTTAAGCGTTGTAAGGTCACGGGAGCATTACGATTATACGGCAAAGCCCCAATTACTTGCTCCACTCCCGTCTCTTCACCCGGAGAATTCGGATTGATTAACTGATAGGGATAATCACTATTCATGGTAGAAAGGAACAATTCGTTTCCGATCAATATTTCCTGCATATGGTTGAAATAAGCATTTTTAGCCTTTACAACAGCCGTCGGTTTCTCCGTGAAAGTAAGACTTTGAACAGAACCCATTACCTGACCAAACGGGTACGTTTGTCCATCCGCAGCCTGAATCATCGTGCCATATCCATCCGGATCTTGCGTGTAAATACTTAATTGTCTTGTATCAAACGTTGCCCCGACAAACGGACCTTTGATTACTTTATCCGAATTATAACGTTTAAACATTTCGGTGAAAACCGTTGTAAATTGTTGCGGAGCTGCCCGGTTACTTCCTTTAATAGATCCCCATTCAAGGGTTCCATCGGCCTTCTCGTAAATCATCACTCCAATCAACGGAATCGCCGTCGGGACAATCTTGACCTTTACCATATAAGCACCATTATTGGAAGTAGCATAATGTTTCCAGCTTTCCCCGGTCACTTTATTACGAATAGCCAACCAGAAATAAGCCTCACCACTTAAGAATTCGATATTCCCAAAAGCAACTTCCCAAGAAAGCTTCAGACTGGTTCCGATAGTGTCACCCCCCATAACCCATGCATACTCAAAATCATTAGGATTCGTCCCCTCCTTAAAGGTGATTTTAGGATCTATCTCTAAAAGTTCTCCCTCGGACAAAGAGATACGTCCGTAAGAACTTCCCGGAATTTCTACTCCGGTCACGGAATCAATACCCGTCCACTCGGAATAGTTATAACTCCCCTTATCCTCGTAACATCCCGTAATGATCAACATCAAAACAAAGGACATACATATAAAATCTTTTATCACTTTCATAGACCTGTTTTTTTTCAATATTCTATCGTTCCTTTAAATACCACTAACTCGCCATTGTCATACGTCGGGTTATTCTCAAACCATTCATAAGTTTTCTTCGCATAGGCGTAGAGTATTGCTTTATTAGGAGCTTTCCAGTCTTCTTCCAATATACCATTCAGTTCAATGAACTTTTCCGCTTTCACGGACGAATAGGTTCCACCGTATGTATCTAAAGAATTTGTTCGCCAGAGTGTGGGCTGACTACTTAATCCCACTCCAGATACGTTTACAATCATGTATTGATAAAAATCTAAACCACGTACAAAGTTCTCATTAGGAACCAACTCTATATATATTCTTCCTTCAACTGCATCATCTTTTATTGCCTGTACATTGATTTTCACCACGGTTGAATCTATATATCTTCCGGCTCGAAATAATTGTGTTGTTTCCAAGGTATAATGAGTATTCTCCTTGATACCAAATGTTTCTTCCGGATTCACCCGCAATCTATATTCACGATTTTTATCAATCCTGCCACGCGAATAGGAATATAAAAATCAGCCACTTCATTTCCTCCACTGAACACGGAAGAAAATTGAAGGCTATCATATTTGTAGGTCGTAGAAAGATACTGGTATTTAGGGAAATTCAAACTATTTTGCTCTTCCTTAAAAATCATGATCTCATCTCGACTGCATGCATTTATGCAGACACCAAGTAACAAACAAAAAATCAATAGTTTTATAGTCTCCATCATTTCTCGTTTTTAAGTTAATACGTTCTTCCACCATCAAACTCCGTCGTTGGAATATCAGGGGTATATTTTTCAACCGACATGGTAACAACACCACTTGTTGCATACCCCTTTTCAATTTCTGGCACATTACGTCGTTTATACGCATAGAACACCTGCCCATCTCCGATCATTTCACGTCGATATTCTTTCAATATTTCCGAGATAATCGCCTCTTTATCATCACTCGTGAATATTCCTCCGTTACGAGATTGTTGCAAGATGTTCAACAAACGAATCGCCTCTCCGGTAGAGACAGATTCCGCGGCACCTTCTGCCGCAATCAGGTACATTTCTCCTAATTTCAACATAGAAACAATAGGCCGCGGGAAAAGAGCCAAATCTTTCTTTAATGTAGGGCGTTCATATTTTGCCAAATACATACTTGAACCGGAACCTTTTTTCCATGCCGTAATCCGGATGTCACCCGTGGAAGAATAGAATTTCGGGTAACGGGTTGATTGTAACCGGAAACGTTCATAATAAGAATTCCCTGTCGTGTGGTCCTCTTCGATATAATCCCCTAACTCATCGACAAGCAAGCCAAAGATATTTTCCATTGGACAACTCCGATTCACGTAATTATTACCGGAATCCGTACTCCCCAAGTCCGCATTTGTCAAGAATCGAATACCCAGACCTTCTGCCGCACCAATAACCTCCATAGCTGCATCATAGGCAGCTTTATACTCTCCTTTAAAAAGATAAACCCGCGCTTGCAATGCTCTTACTGCATAGTAGTTCATCTTATATTTGCGTTCACTCTTTAAAATGGTTGCATTATAAGTTTTCCCGGAAGAAATTGGGTCGGTATCTTTCAATAACTTTTCCGCACGCTCCAAGTCCCCAACCAAATAACCCAATATTTCATCAGATGATGATGAAGGGGTAAATTCCATTCCAAAATCCGTTTTGTACGGAATTCGTTTCTGAGTTTTTCCTTCCTCCGTTAGATAAGGAGGCTGGAACAGACGTAACATATCAAAATGGATATAAGCTCGCAAAGCAAGAGCCTCTCCCAACACGACATCTCTCGCTCCTTCCTCAAAAATCGAAGGATCTTGCTTCTCCAAATTAGAAATCAATTCATTGGCATTTGCAATTGCATTATAGGACGCTTTCCACATTCCCGTTATTGCATCCTCCACTTGATTAAAACGGGTTGTCCGTTCATAATAATAAGTTGCCAGCCCATTAAACCATCCCTGATCATAATAAGGTTCAATAAATGAAGCCTGAGCCATAGACAACGTTTGTCCCATGATTTCAACCGAGCTAACCGTCATATGTTTTCCATAGGCGCTTTTATCTGCCATTTTCACGTATATACCGGCTAATGCAGAATAATAACCGTCTTCATTATCAAAAATCCCCTCTTCCGTCATTTGAGACTTCGGAAGTACATCCAGCCAATCTCCACAAGAACTAAACAGAAGAAGTCCGAACGCTATAGTTAATAAAACACATATTCTCTTCATACGCTTTCTCTTTTAAAAATTAGCTTGTAATGAAAAATTACCCGAAAAGCTGACTTTCTGAGTCATATCAATCGCACCATTAAATAAAGCATATCCAGCAGATTTAGAC
>OGOU01000915.1_pt1 | contig 24230 bp, 21 predicted proteins | sample 1552721 | NCBI WGS metagenome assembly OGOU01 (sample SAMEA2580176, study PRJEB22360) | human gut metagenome | biome: human gut; feature: human-associated habitat; material: faeces | place: Denmark | collected 2008/2010
GCTGCTGTCGCCGTTGCCACTCTCCTTCGCGTCGAAGCAGGCGAGCTTGAGGATGTTCGCCGCGACGAGGGTGACGGAGTTCGCCGGGTACCCGGCGTGGTTCTTGTCACCTATCTCCCAGATGATAGGGACGCCGTAGTAGGTCGTGCTGGTGTCTTTGACCTTTGCCCTAACGGGCAGGGCGCTGATTGATTGAGACATCTGCTGTTTCGCTCCTTTCAAAAATCTCATTGTAGAGTTGGTCGTATTTCTGTATGAGCGCGTGGCAATCGCCGTGGGAAGCGTGTGACCGCCAGCTCTGGTAGCTCTCGGTGATTTTCTCCTTGGTGATGGCTCTGCTCTCGTACATGACCTTGTACTTCCGCAGTTTCCGTTTCATCCGCTCGCGGCTGGCCCGGCGCAGCTTGCGGACGACCTTTCCGGTGTCCGTGAGATAGCTGGGGAAGCCGAGAAAATCCAGTCCGTTACGGAGGGGAAATATCTGCGTCTTGTCATTGAGCTCGAGCCCTCGCTCCGCGAGGTGCTCCGATATGGCCTTCCATGCGGCCCGGAGGGTGTCTTTGCTTTCGTGGATGATGTAGAAGTCGTCCATGTATCTCCCGTAGTAGCGGAAGCGGAAGCCCTCTTTCATGAGGTGGTCGAGCTTGTTGAGGGATAAGAGCGCGAATACTTGGCTGCTCTGGGTGCCTATTGGGATGCCGACGTTGCCCGGTGTGCTGTCGATGATGAGGTCGGTGAGCGCGAGGCTCCTTTCGTCGTCGAGCAGCTCCCGGACGTCCTGCTTGAGGATGTCGTGCCGGATGCTGGCGAAGTAGTGGTGGACGTCCGCTTTCAGTACCCATCCGTCTGCGCTGCCGTGCCTGCGGTAATACTCCCGCATGAAGTCGCGTAGCCGGTTGAGGCCGAAGTGGGTTCCCTTGCCTATCTGCGAGCCGTAGTTGTCGAGAATGAAAGGACGGGTGAGGACGTCGTAGAGAATGGTGTCGCAAAAGGCGTGTTGGACGATTTTGTCCTTGAAGGAGTTGGTCTGAATGAGCCTTTTCTTCGGCTCGAAGACATAAAACTCCCGGTAGCCGCCGGGGCGGTATGTGCCGGTGCTCAACTCCTCTTGCAGGACGGCGATAGCCTCGAGGGCGTTCATCTCCACCTTGGCGACGGTGTTCTTCCACCTCTTGCCGCGCCGGGATGCCCGGTAGGCGTTGTAGAGCGTTTCAAATTCGTAGACGGTATCAAAATTGACCTTCGTTTTCTGCATCTGCTTGGGCTCCTCCGAACACCGCAAAAGCCCCGAGGCCCTTGCGGGCTCCGGGGCGTCGGTGCTATGTGTTTATCCTCGGCGGTATGCCTTTGGACGGGATATTCCTTCCTTTGATGGGTGGACCTCTGCTTTCGGCCCCGCCGCAGCGGGGTCTACTTGGTCGCGGTAAATTCCACCGAAGCCGGGCGGACGCCGTTGTTGCCGTTGTACGCGTTGTTGTTGTTGAGCGTCCCGTCCGAGTTCACGTTGCGGACGTTGTTCGAGTTCGACGCGTTCGGGGAGCGCACTACGCACAACAAAAGTCGATGCCGTACAAGGAATACCCCAATGAAACGCCGTCAGCCTTTCGGGCTGAACCGCGCTGCATCCTTTTTCCGCCACGAAGCTGTGAGGTTCTTGACGTCGAGTATCTTCTTCGTCCAGTCCTCGCAGCGGCGGATGTCGATGTAGCCCCTTTCGAGGGCTATGTCGAGTAGGTTGAGGAGGAGCTTACATTTCGTAAGAGCTCTCTTTTGAAGGTCGAGGCGTTCTGCTGTCTCTGCGGCGCTGCGAGGGAATATCTCGTTCGCCTCTATGAGGCATTCCAGAACGTCGAGGGCCGCTGTCTCCATCCGCTGTGAAAGTGTGAAGCGGACGCTTTTCGGAAACACCTTATTGCTGGCCCACATGGTATGGTTCACAAGGTCTTTGGCCTTGCTTATGGCGGTGAGTTCGCCGGGCTTGCCGTTCGTAGCAGACACCTCCTTTCGGCGAGGGCGTCGAGCTCCTCTTGGCTGATGCCCTCCACTTCGAGTACGCCTTTCTTCACTGTGATGCTCACCTGCCGCAGCGCAAATAGAGCCGCAGGCGTGTTCCGGTGGCAAGAGGTAGCGTGTTCTCCCGAGTGTGGAAGTATTTATCTCCAGCAGATAAATGAATCCAGAGGCATTGTTGATGCGCGGAAGAAGAACAAGCATAAAAAGCCTGTTGTTGCCGAACCTGTTGTTTCTGAGCTTCAGGTCGCAGAAGAGATTCTGTCGGATGAGGCGCCTGCTGAAATCGAATAAGCAAAATGGGAGGGTAGAGTAATCTGCCCTCCCTTTCTCTGTTAGGAGGCGCTATGGAGCGGAGCAAGTTTAACGTAGATAAAGATAAAGAAAAACGAACTTACAACAATATCGTATTCGACAGCCAGCTTGAAATGAAATACTACAGGGATGTACTTTGTCCCGCAGTGGAAAGCGGCGAAGTAACTTATTTTGAGTTACAGAAAAAATATGAGCTGCAACCGAAGTACACTCACAATGGTAAGACGGTCTTGCCAATCATTTATGTTGCTGATTTTTATATGGAATATGCTGATGGGCACATTGAAGTAGTAGACACGAAGGGGTGCCCTGATAGTGTGGCAAAGCTAAAACGAAAACTGTTTTGGTACATATACCCAGACATTGACTATAAGTGGATTACTTATGTTCAAAAGTGGGGCGGTTGGCTTGAGTACGAAGTAGTAAAAGAATTGCGCAAAGAAGCAAAGCGCAGCAAGAACAAAAAGGAGGAACCCGATAATGGCTAAGTCGGAAAAGAAAATTTCAATCGCATCTTTGGACAAGGTGCTTAAAGAACAAGCAGTGGATATTGCAACAGAACAGTGGTTTGGTAATGAGGTGAAAATTAAGCACACACTCTCTTTTTCGGAGGCGCTGGCATTTGTTGACGATGTGGTGTCAAGCTGCTTTCATACGACTGGTGGTTATATGCCAGAGTTGCAGGAGTTCGTTGTAAAGAGCAACATCTTGACTCGCTACGCCAACTTCAACCTTCCCGATAATTTAGAGCACCGCTATTCTTTGCTCTATAACACGGATGCAGTTGACGTTGTGATTCGGCACATCAACCAGAAACAGCTCGACGATATTCTGGAATCCATCTCTGAAAAGATTAGCTATCTGTGTGAGAGCAATATTGCTGCTATTGAGCGTCAGATGAATGAGGTTATTTCTGCGTTTACTGAGCTGCAGAAAAAGACCGAGGCTATGTTTGCCAACATTACGCCAGACGATATCTCGAAGCTGACATCCGCTATGGCAGATGGTCAATTCAGCGAAGAGCGTCTTGTCAAGGCATATACGAATCAGATGAAGGGTGATGCCGATGAGTCTGTCGAGCAAACTGAACGCATGGATTAAGTCCCCACAAGGGCAATCTCGCCTCCAAAACAAGTTGGAAGAATATAATCGGAACGGTGTTAAGAAAACTGCCGCAGGCGATTCGGTTATACCTGAGACACGCATATATGAAGCCGCTGCAAAGTTTATCCAAGTTCTTCAAATGACAGCAAAGAGCTACGACCTACCGGATTCGGTTATGAAGCACATTGAAGGAATGAGTAGTAGCGGAACTATAATTCAGACTGAAGAAGGTTTCGAAATTCCTCTATACTTTGAGGGTGATTTGCATCGTGACTCTCTCGACAATGACTTGGGGTACGAAGGCATCAACAACATTGTTGCCCTTTTCAATAACGGATACCATGCGCAAAACTATGTGTATGGTTGGTGGGACAACCATTCACCATCTGGTGCGGCAATTGGACACTCGCTGTACAACGATAACTATGCGTGGGTGCGAAGCAAGAAAGAACGAGATGCACTGAAGTTTATTCAACAGGCAATCAGCGACTTTAACGGGAACTATGGTTCCGAATACAATATTACTGCCGTAATTGCGGCAGATATATATGAACAATAATTTTGAAAGGCTTGGCTTTATGCCAAGCCTTTTCTTCATAAAGGACGGTGATGAACGATGGCAATGGACGCAGATGTACGGTTACTAGTTGGAGTTGCCCGTGGCGGTGCAGATGGTGACAGCGAAGCTCTTATCCGCAAAGAACTCAACGAAATCATGGGCAAAATCAAGCTCGAAGCCAAACTGGATAGTAAATCATTCGGTGAGCAAATCCGCAAACAGCTTGATGCAATTAGTAAGAACGGCAAATTTTATGTCAACTTGTCAAAGATTAACATCGGTGCCGGTGCCATTGCTGATTTTAGACGCCAGCTAAACACCGTCATCAATACTCTCAACCTTGATAAAGGGACAAGCATTACGCTGACTGCAGAAGGCATTGGAGAGGTTAAGAGTAAGATAAAAGAAACTGCAACAGTAACAGATGAAGCCGCCAGAAAGATGGCGGAGTTCAACGTTCAGATTGCTGCAATGAAAAAGCAATCCAAGAACATTGATACTGGTCTTGGGTCTTTGAGCAAGGGAGCAACTGCAGAAGAGGCTGCTCAGGTTACTGCACTGCTTGAGAGATATAAGGCGTGGCAGGTTGAGTTTGAGACACTTCGTCTCCAAGGTGTCGATGGTAGCAATGAGCGCCGAAAGGCACTTGAAGATGAAGCGGCTGCAATCCTTGTAAACATCCAACGAATCAATGAAGAACGAGAGGCTACTGCCGAAGCAGCGCAGGCAAAGGTTCAAGCAGAACGTGAAGCAAAGGCTGCGGATGATGCAACAGTAACGGCTGAAAACAGGAAAAACGCCGCTATGAAACAGGGCGTTATGCTTCTTACGCAAATGCAAAAAGCGGAGCAGGATTGGACTGCTGCGCAAAGCGGACGGAGCAGCGAACACTATAATAACATTCGGCAGGGTACCGTGTACCTGCAAGAATATCTTGGTCAGCTTGAGCGTGGAGAAATTTCTGTTGATGAATTCCAACGCAGGCTTGCTGGTTTGCGGACATCTTTTGCTGAGTCATCAAATGCCATTAAGAGTGCCGGTGAAAATACTAAGACACTGAGCGAGCGTGTTGGTGGTCTTGCTGCCAAGTTTACGTCATGGCTTACTGTTTCTCAGATTGTTATGAAACTCTATTCTTCCTTAAAGAAGATGGTTTCTGCTGTTATTGACATTGATACAGCGATGACTGAGCTGAAGAAAGTCACAGATGAAACGAGCACCGTATATGCTAAATATCTCGATGATGCATCTGTTCGTGCGAAAAAGCTCGGTGCAACAATTGCTGATACAGTTACAGCGTCTGCTGATTTTGCTCGCCTTGGCTATACACTGGACGAAGCTGCACAATTAGCTGACGCGGCATTGGTGTATAAAAACGTTGGCGATGGCATTGAGGATGTTAGCCAAGCATCCGAAAGTATTATTTCAACAATGAAGGCATTTGGCATTGAGGCTGAAAATGCTATAAGCATTGTTGATAAATTCAACGAGGTCGGTAACAATTTTGCCATTTCCTCAGAGGGCGTTGGCGAGGCGTTGCGGCGTTCAGCCTCTGCGCTTGCTGCCGGTAATAATACTCTGGACGAGAGTATCGCTCTCATTACTGCTGCGAACAGTGTTGTTCAAGATGCTGACGTTGTCGGTACGACAATGAAGACGGTCTCCATGTACCTCCGCGCAGCAAAGACCGAGGCAGAAGAAGCTGGAGAGAGTACGGAGGGTATGGCGAATAGCGTGTCAGAGCTCCGCGAGGAACTTCTGGCGCTCACAAATGGTAAGGTTGATATTCAGATTGACGAGAACACTTTCAAATCTACTTATCAGATTATGAAAGAGTTGGCGGGTGTCTGGGGCGAGCTTACCGATATCACACAAGCAAATATTTTGGAACAGATTGGTGGCAAACGAAACGCCAACGTTGTTTCATCAATGCTTGAGAACTTCAACGTAGCTGAAGATGTCGTTAAAACAGCGGCAAATTCTGCTGGCTCTGCGTTGAAAGAAAACGAAAAATATCTTGACAGCATCAACGGTAAGATTGCTGAATTCAAGGCAACGTTCGAAGAGCTGTCTATGACCCTCATTGACTCTGATTTTGTAAAGCAGGTCATCGAGTTTGGTACTGGGCTGCTTGATGTACTTAATGTGCTGGCAAAGGTGATTGATAAAGTTGGTGGATTGAATACCGTTTTGTATGTTACAGTCGGTATCCTTGCCACGATTAAAGCTGATGCCATAAAGACTTTCCTTGTTACAACAATCCCCAGTGCACTGGCGAAGGTGACTTCCGCCGTTTCAACCTTTGTTACTGGGTTTAAGCAACTCCCGGCTGTTATCAAGGCGATGAATAGTCAGACTGCGCTTGCAATCCCCGGAACGTCTCGCCTATCTGTCGCGCTAAAAACACTTGGCATTTCAGCGTCTACCGCTCAGATTGCGGTCGCTGGTATTGCCGCAGCCATAGGCGCAATTCTTTTAATCAAAAACGCTATCGAGGATGCTCGTACCAAGCGGATTGAAGAAGCTGCGTCTACAATCGCAAGCACAGAAGCGACCATTGAAAATGCAGATGCAGTGAAGGCTGCATATATTGAGTACGAGAAGTACGCAAATCGCACAGACCTTACTGAAAGCGAAGAAGCATCCTTTAAGACCGCCCTTGACAAGGTAACCAGTGCTCTTGGAGATAAAGCTGTTGCGTTGGAGGGTTTGACGCAGGGCACCAAAGATTATACCGAGGCATTAGATGGTGCCATTAAGAAAGAACTTGAAGAGGCTCAACTTGCAGCAAAAGAAAAACGTGTGGCTGCTGAGAAGAAACTTCAAAGTGAAACTTGGTCTGGTTGGGATGGTTCCAAAATTTCTTATAACATCCAAGATGCGTGGACGGATGAGGAATATGTTAAAGCAAAAGAAGCTGCGCAGAAGATTGCCAGTGACTATTTGCGTGAAAAGGTTTCGTCTGTTGGTCATGGTTTAGCTGCAACAGAGTTGGTGTTAGAACCGGTTGATTGGAATGTTGACCATTCTAACATGGATGCCGTTGTTGACTACTATTATACGCTGCTTGACCTCAAGGCAGAGTTGCTCCGGCAAGACTTAACTGGCAATGAAATCTATGATGCAGTAATTGAAAAGACTGGATTGCTCAAAGATTCTGTTGATACATATGTCCAATCCATCTATGACGAGACATCAGCGACCTACGTTCTTCAGAATGGTATCCCGACAACGGTTGAAGAGCTTGAAAAGTTTAGAACATATCTTAATCAAACGATTGGTGATATGTTCAACTTTGACGATGGAAGCGATTCGTTGTCCGACCTTATCAATGGTTGGCTCTCGGATAGTGGTTTCTCTGACCTCTTAGCGCAAGCGGCAGAAACCGCTGCATCGGAAGACCCATTTACTCCATATACAGCAAAGCTCGAAAAATTAACTGACACGGTATCAACACTAAAAGCCGCCTATGACGCATTAGATGCAGCTCAGGCAGATATGGCTACTGGTGCAGGTTTGTCAACTGACACTATCGAGGCACTTGCCTCTGCCAACGATGACTACCTCAGCTATCTGTATGAGGAAAACGGTGTTATTAAACTTAACACTGAGGCTTGGATGGAAAACGCCAATGCTAAGATGCAAGAACAGATGGCTGAAATTGAGAAGGAGACTGAATCCCTCAAGGAGCAAAACGCTGCCCTTGAAGAGAAGAACCGCCTTCTTGACGAACAGGCAAAGAGCGGCGAAGATTACTATGACCAGTACGGCAGCGATGGTGGCGCTGGTACGGAGCGGTTAAATGCTGCTCGTGAATACCGTGCGGAAATCGAAGAGAATAACCGTGTAATCGAAGAGAACAACCTAAAGATTGCTGAAAACCAAGGAAAGCTTGCGATTTATAGCAGCTTGTACGGCAGCATTACTGGTGACCTCGATGCTTACACGAGTGCGCTGAACAACTTCTCTCGGATTTCTAACACAATCAACTCCGTTTCTGACTCTTTCCAAACTCTCGCTAATTTGCAGAATCAGGTTGCCGACGGCTTCACAATGTCTTTGGACAAGGCACTTGAGTTTGCGTCTGTATATCCTGAAATTCTGAACAATGCCACCGTCGCGGCAGACGGGCAGCTCACGTTAAACGCAGATGTCGTCAACTCGTTCATTGCTGGCAAAAAGGCTGAACTGGATGCTCAGATTGACAGTCAGATTACGCAGCTCGAAGCGGATAAGGCTGTTCTGACAGCAAAGATGGAAAGTGCGCAAGCACAACTTGAGCTTGCCAAAAACGTAGGCGATGGCGAAGGTCAGATTGCCAAAGAAGTAGCAGAGTATCGAATCAATACTGGTAACGCTTTGACGGCAGCGCTTATTGAAATGGGCGTTGAGGAGTCGAAAGCGTATGCTCTTGCTGCTGCGGCTATGGCTGGTAATGAAGAAGAATTTGCCCGCGTTGCAAAAGAGTGTTTTGAGAACATGGATGACAATGCTGCCAAAGCAGCATATAACATGGCACACTCCATTTTTGTTAACGCAAGCAATTCTTGCAATAGCATTTCTGAAATTGCTGCGCAGGCGCATGAAACAGCTCAGGCTATTGCTGCTATGGGAAGCGGTGAAGTTGCTGGTAGTAGCTCCAGTATCTTCGGTGGAACAGACGGAACCCAAACAGGCGGTCTCAGTCTTGACCTGTACAAAGGCAATTTCAAAGGGACGGATTATAACTATGAAGCAACGTCTGTTAGCTTGGACGATTATGTGTCACAGCTTGAATTAGATATTTCCTCCTATGAAAAAGCAATTGCTCAAATTGACGGTCAGATTGCTGCGCTCCAAGCGCTGAAAAACGCCCCGCTCAAGAGCTTTGAAAGCAGCTCGGGCAGCAGTGGTAGCGGTGGTTCCAGCAAAGAGGTCGAAGAATATCTTGCTGACATTGACGAGTATTACGAAGCAATGAAGCGACTGGAGTCTATCCAGCAGCGTCTTGCCAAGTTACAGTCTCAGATTGAGTATGCAGATACAGAAGAAGAGAAGATTGCGCTCACAAAGCAACTTATCAATGTTTACAATGATGAAGCGGATGCGCTTGAAAATCTGAACAGCCTTCGTAGTGAAACCATTGCCAACGGCAAGGCAGAACTCGAAGCCCTTGGATTTAGCGTAAGCTATGACGCTACGACCAACGAGTTCATGGTTCATAACATGGAGCACCTTAACGAGCTTTATGGTGCTACTCAGGAAGAGACTAACGAACTCAGGAAGAAAACCGAAGAGCTCATCGATACGATGGAGTCTCTCAATGATTCAAACCAAGAGGGAGCTTCCTCTCTCCGCACGTTAAAGGCTGACATCAAATCTGCAAAACAATCTATTATTGATTACTTAAAGCAGATTGTTACTGCTGCAAGCGATGTTGTCGATGCATACCAAAATGTGTATGAGACGCTCCATAATGCAGCCGATGAATATGCCGCAAACGGATATATCACGATTGATACCCTGCAGTCTATTATCGAATTGGGTGCGCAGTATATGCAATACCTCATGGATGAAAACGGGTTGCTGGTTATCAACGAAGAGAACATCAATAAGGTGCTTGCTGCAAAGACGCAAGAATTAGCTCTCAATCAGGCTATGACCTATGTTGAGCGTCTCCGTCTTGCGTTGCAGGAGAACTCCATTGAAGACCTGAACAACCTTCTGTACGCCACTACAGAGGCTACGAACGCCACTTGGGGATTGGTGTACGCCAACCTCGCCTTGCTTGGACTGGACGATGACCAATATCAAGCTGCGCTCCATAACATCAATGCAATTCGTTCTTTGGCTGATAGTGCCGTTAGTGGTATCGGTCAAACTGCCGGTAAAACGGCAGAGGAACTAAACAACATGAAAGATGGTCTCGATGACATCTTGAAGTATGTTATGGATATGCTCAAGCAACGTATCAACGACCAGATTGATGCGCTTGAGGATATGAAAGATGCCTACGCTGACATTATTTCTTTGCGCAAAGAAGCTTTGGAGGCTGCAAAGTCGGAAGCAGATTACCAAGACAAGGTAGCAGAGAAGGTTAAGGCGCTCGCTAAATTGCAGGCTCGTATCAATGCACTTTCCTTAGATGACAGCCGCGATGCACAGGCACAAAAGGCAAAGCTCGAAGAGGAAATGTCTCAGCTCCAGAAAGAGCTTGCTGACACCCAGTCAGATTATGCGGTAGATGCTCAGAAAAGCGCACTTGACAATATGCAGAAAGCGTATGAGGAGCAGAAAAACGCAGAAATCAAAGTGCTTGAGGACAGCATCTCTTCTTATCAGAAGCTGTATGATATGGCTATTGCATATATCCAGTCAAACTGGGGCTCATTATATGATGAGCTAATTGCTTGGAACTATCAATACGGCGATGAACTGAGCAGCACTATCACGACAGCTTGGGAAAATGCCTTAGCTGCCGCACAGAGATATGGAAGCTACGTCAATGCATTGAATAGCATTGGCGCTGATATCGATGCTGCAAATGGCGCTGGTTCAAATTACATTGTTGGTGAAACGACATATGACAACAGTTCCTCCAACGAGGAAATGATTCATGCTATCATCAAGGAGATGTATGCGAATAGCCAAGCGCACCATACTGCCAGTAAGGAAGAGAAAGCGCGGCTCGACAAGCGCAATCTGACCCTTGGCGCAATGCTCGGTCAGTACGGCGTAAATGCTTACCGCCAAAATGGAACGTGGTATGTGGATGGTGGTGCACTTCTTTATGAGAAGTATCGTAAGTACATTTACCACACTGGTGGTATCGCAGGCGACCAACCGACTCTAAAGCAAAATGAGATTCTCGCTGTCCTCGAAAAGGGTGAGGCGGTTCTCGATGCGAAGAAAGAAGCCGGTCTCTATCGCATTATTGATTTCACTACCGCACTGTCGGACAAGCTTAGCAAGTTGCTCACCCTTACGGATATGAGCCGTATGTTCGGTCAGATGCAAGGCGATGTTACGAAGGCTGCTTCTGCTTTCGCTCCAATCAATAACACACAGGCACCCAGCGTATCCTTTGGCGATGTTATCATTTATGGAGCAAATGAAGAAACGGTTGAGAAACATCGTGAAATCAATCGGCAGTTCACCAATGATGTTATCAAACAACTGAATATCAAACGTTAACGGTGCGGAGGGAGCTTCTGTCTCCCTCCCACTGATATTTTATGAAAGGAGATGGATGCGGTAAACCATGTTTAACTGTTATGAGTTTACTTTTGACGGAGAGTCCTCTGCGATGTATGGGCTTATGGTCTATGACATTGGTGGCAGAGGTCAAAGCGATGTGAGCTTTGGTAACAAAGCATCCATCGTCGAAACAAGAACAAACAATCGGATTCAGCCAATTTACTTTGGGACGAATTACCACAGCAAGCCACTTGAATTCAAGTTGGTTTTTGGTGCCGAGCGCGAGCTCGACCGGTATGAGCTTGAAGATATCGCTTATTGGTTGACTGGACGCAAAGAGTACAAGTGGCTTTCCATCGGGCAACAGGATATGGAGCAGCTTCAATTTCGCTGCATGGTCACTGAGTTGACCCCCATCTCACATGGATGGTTACCCGTCGCATTTCAGGCGACCATTCAATGTGATTGCCCTTATGCGTATAGCTACCCGTTTGAAAAGCAGTACACGATTTCCGGTGAGACTACCATTCTGTTCCGCAACGAAAGCTCGGTGCGTGAATATCTCAAGCCTGAGATTTCGTTCGCACCTGCATCCAGCACAAGAACTTTGTCTCTTGTAAATCTGAATGATGACAACCGAGAGTTCAAGTTGACTGGCATTCCAAGCGGTGCATCTATTTTCGTCAACAACAGTAACGGCATCATTCAAGAGCTCTCAAGTGGTTACAACCTATACGATGGATTCAATCTCAACTTCTTCCGCTTGGTTCACGGAGACAATAATATCAAAGTAACCGGTGATGGCGTACTGACCATCTCTGGCAGGTTCTTATACAATGTTGCAGGATAAGGAGGTGTTGCGGATTGTATCTTGATTATTCCAAATTGGCGTTTGATAAAAACGGCACGCCTGAAACGCCTACGCTCGTCCTGAAGACGATGCATGAGGAGACTATTGGGGTTATCCCCGGTGTCTATAACCTAAAGCTGTCCGTCAAGTTTGCAGAACCAAGCGAAATGACATTCGATGTTCCTGCCATCCTTGATGGCGAGAAGAACTGGATTTATGACGAGCTTGTTGGATATAAGGTCATCTACACCGAACACTATGGTATCTACGTTGTTATGAACCCGACAACAAGTGCTGACGGTATTTCCGATGTGAAACACGTCCAGTGCTACTCTTTGGAAAAAGTTCTCGACACAAAGAAATTCTTCCTTGAAGACGGCGATGACGGTAGTACATTCAAGTTCTTCAATCAGACAAACCATAACGACCCGGACACTATCATCGGTAGAGTCCTTGAGGTTGCCGATGGCTGGCATATGGGCTATGTTGCTCCGTCTGTTGCCCAGCGCTATCGTACATTCGATGGGTATGACGATTACCTTATGTCCTTCCTGTATGGCGACTGCCAAGACAAGTTCCGCTGTGTGTTCGTGTTTGACCCTTACGAGCGCAGTATCAATGTCTATGACGCCGATATCGAATTAGAGACGCTTCCCATTTATCTGGACTTTGATAATCTGGTTGAGAGCCTTGATATCGAAGAGGTGACCGATGAGTTGGTTACTGCAATCAGACCGTATGGTAGTGATGATGTAGATATCCGAGAGGTCAATCCCATCGGCTCCAACTGGATTTACGACCTTAGCTATTTCATTGCGAACGGTGACCTTCCCGATACCCTTGCTGCAAAGTGGGAAGCATGGCAACGTACTGTCCTCAATCGCCAAACATACTACAAAGGTTTGGTAGCGTTACAGGCATCCGCATCTTCCACGTTACTTGCAACGCAAGCTGCACTCGCGGATTTGAAGGGTGAGCTTGATACGCTTACTGCACAGCAAAGCGTTACGATTCAGGCGCTTGCAATGGAAACCACATCAACCGGTAAGGCTAACCAGCAGAAGTTGCTTGATGAAATCAACCAGAAGATTGCCGCGAAGAAGGCTGAGATTGCTGCAAAAGAAAATGAGATTGCTGCGCTTGAAGCGAACATCAAGCCGTATGCAGAGCAGATTCAAGCTGTTGTCAACGAACTGTCTATCAGTAAGTTTTTTTCAGAAGAAGAGTATGCAATTTTGCGCAAGTACATTATTGAGCAGGATATTACCGAAGACACTTTTGTCGCCACAAGTGTTGATACGACTGTATCTGGTAGTTCCTACTCACTGGTAAACGAAGGAGTTTCCGTAGATGCTTCTTCAATTTCTGAGGTCGATTTGACCAACGAGTTCCAAAAGAAAATGTATGTACTTTCTGGTGGCAACTTTGCTTTCAGTGGAAGCCACAATATCACTGGCGATATTATTCGCGGCACACTGGAGGTTGGTTCAGATAACCAGTATGTGCTGAGTTTGTACGCAGAGTCAATCACTGTCAATACGACAAAGGCTTCAAGCGGCACAATCACGCTTGTCGGTTCGTTGTCATCTTTTTCATCTGACATTAGAGATGTGACCATCGATGAGGTAACTACACGGGAAGGCAGCAAGATTTCGTTTGTCTGCGGCACTGGCTCTATGTATTTGACAGCAAATGTCAGTGATTACCAAAAATACTCTGTGCAGTTGGAGCTGTATGACTACGCGCTGGATGTTCTTGCAGATTTGGCTACACCTACATATGAATTTTCGGTTGACTCTGCAAACTTCGTATTTGCCCAAGAATTCGCACCGTTTCGAAACCGCTTGGAGCTGGGTAAGGGCGTGTATCTCAACGTCGGCGGTAAGCAGACAATCACGCCATATATCATCGAGTTTGAGTTAGATTTTGAAAAGCACAGCAATTTCTCGGTTGTCTTCTCAAATCGTTTTAAGCGAAAAGACTATGTCAATACATTGAAAGATATGGTAGAGACCAGTTACTCTACCAGCCGCAGCTTCGATGCCAACAAGTATTTGTATAATCAGGCTGCAAATCAAGCTGCGTCAGTCTCGAAGTTTATGAAGAGCTCATTGGATGCGGCAGTCAATACAATTATTGCCGCCAAGAACCAGAGTGTTGTTATCAACGGTAGTGGTATCCATGTCGGAGGTGATTCCAAGTATCAGCTTCGCATTGTAGATAGCATGATTGCTATGACCGACGATAACTGGGCGACCGCAAAGCTTGCTATTGGTCTGTTTGCGTCCGACGAGGTTGGAACGTACTTTGGTGTGAACGCAGAGGTTATCGGCGGTAAGCTTATTGTTGGCAACAATCTTGTTATTGAGAATGAGACCGACGACGGTGTCATGCAGTTCAAGGTGGACTCAAGCGGTGCATGGTTGAACAACTCCACGTTTGTTCTCCAAAAGGACAATGGTGGCAAGATTCTCATTGACCCTATGTATGGTATTGCTGCAGGCACAGGTGACCTGTACTCCGTAGATGGCACAACTGTTTATCCGTCATTTATTAGTCTTGGTCGCAGCCGTGATAACATTCTGTTCGACGATGACGGGATGCCTCAGAATGCAAATTTCTATCTCGATATCGATGATGGCAGCGTCTACATCCGTGGTAAGGTCTCTGCTACTTCCGGTAAAATCGGTGGTTTCACTATTGAAGATGACTACCTCCACGCTGGTAGTGGAAGTGACTATATTGCTCTGAACGGTTCTGGCACAAATGCTAACTCCGCCTATGCAATGTGGGCTGGTGCAGCCGCTCCCGCATCTGCGAAATTCTGGGTAAAAAAGAATGGCGATATGTATGCAAAGAGCGGTACGTTTCAAGGTGTCGTGTCTGGCGCATCGTTCAAGGACAAGTCTGGCAATTCCATGATGAATAGCAACTATGAGTTCACCGCTGGATACCTCAATCTCAATGGACTGAATGTTGGAAACGGCAATTTTACAGTCGATGCCAGTGGCAATGTTTCTGTTCGAGGTAGCATCACAATGGCTGCTGGTTCATCAATCAACTGGGCTTCTGTCACAGAATCAAACGTTGGAAATAGCAGCTCATATCAGAGAGCTAATACTGCCTACAACCTTGCAAGCACCGCGAACTCAAATGCAGGTGATGCATACAACTTGGCGAACACCGCTTTGCAGGCTGCCTACGACAATGCATTGAGCGACAGAGATATCTTCAATATGCTTACTAACGGAAGCACGCGGTTTGGCATTTTTAGCGATTCAACATCGAACAGGCTATATATCAATGCAAATTACATCCGCTCTGGTACTATTGATGCTGATATTATAACTCTCGGCAGTGATTGGGGTGGCTTCAAGTGTGCACTTGGTTCTGACGGTACTGGTCGGTACACCTATGGTGCTAAAATGTATGGGTCTAATGAGGAGTTTTACTTTATCGCTACAAATGCTGGTGTCCGTATGCAATCCGATGGTGAATCATTTGTTGTCACAAGTACCCGTATTGTTGCAAGTACGGATATAGACACCTCTTCGGACAGGCGATTGAAAAACAATATCTCGTCCGACTTAGACAGGTACATCCCATTTTTTATGCGTTTGCAGCCGAGCGTCTATCGGTTTAATTCTGGTCGAAGTGGTAGGTTCCATACTGGCTTTATCGCGCAAGAAGTAGAAGACGCATTGCGTGATAGTGGTCTTAGTACGCAGGATTTTGCTGGATTAGTAAAGTGCTCCGGGCTGAATGATGCACATTCAAAATATACAGACGAGTATTCCCTACGCTATGCAGAATTCATTTCCCTGAACACTTACATGATTCAGCGATTGTACCGGCGTATTGACGAACTCGAACAGAAACTTCAAGCAATTGAAGCATAATAACTCCACGATTGAAAAGCACCCGAAGGCTTTTGTAAGGAGTGGCACATCCTATGGTGTTCCGCTCCCGATTTTATTTACCCAAAAGATATAAAGGAGAGCCATATGAAAGACGAGATTATGAATCGACTTGCCGCTGTTCTGAATGCGTTGAACGCAGTTAGTGTAAGCGGCAAACAAAACCTTGCAAATCTGAGTGGCAGCATTGCTGTTATCGAGGAGGTTGCCGCTATGCTGGGTGAAGCTTCTATCGAAAAGGCTTCCGCAGCAGATGGCGAAAAGAAAAAGTAAAGGTGGTGAACCTATATGCCCTGTGATTACAGCCCATATACGTTACCGACCATTGACTTCGTAGCTGGAGAGACGCAGGACTTTGCGTTCTACACCTACTTCTATAAGAGCCACCAGCCGTTTGCGCTGAGTGGGTGTACGGCAAACTTCTCTATTGTTAGCTTTACCAACAAGACAGGTGTACCGATTCTTACGAAGCCAATGGAATCACATTTTAACGATGATGTCACCGCAGAAAATGTGTTGGCGGTCACATTAGACCCGTTGGACACGGTAGATTTGTGTGGTAAGTACATCTATCAAATCACTATCAAAGATATTAACGGCAATATCGAGATTCCAAAACAAGGCATCTTATTTATTACCAATAATATCAACAAGAGTTTCATCAGGCAATAAACCGGGGCGTATGCACCCGGCTTTTATTATGCCCATTTTTAGAGGAGGACAGATTCTATGAATACAACCTACTTTCTGAATTGTGCGGCAGGCAATATTTTCAACACGAAAACGTCTCCTGCTCTGCCAAAGACCTATTACATTGGCTTGAGCACCAGCGCCCCTGCTATCAATGGTACTGGTGTAAACGAGCCGTCCACAGATGCTGGCTATGCTCGTGTGAAGTTGAGTTCCCTTGGTGAGCCGGTTGACGGCGTTGTCACCAACAGTCAGGCTATTAACTTCAATGAATCAACTGCGAGCTGGGGCACGATTACCCATTTCGTTATTTACGATTCCGCCACTGTTGGCGAGGGCAATCTCCTGATGTATGGTACGCTCTCTACACCGCGTAGCGTTGAGACTGCAACCATTATGACCATCAAGGAAGGCTACCTGTCTCTGTCTGCTCAGAACCCCACCTGATAAGGAGTTGAGTCGCATATGGCAAAAGAGTTTGATATTTACCTAAACAAACGACTTACTGAATGCGACATTATCGTCTACTCCATTCCATTCCGTGATGGATTGACCGCGACGAACCGTATGATTTTGGAGAGTTGCCTTGAGAGCTATACCCTCCAGAAGTTCATCGCTGTTGAAACTGGCTCCGAGCTGGTCTCGCATATCGACAAGATGATTAAGACCTGTAATGAGCGGCTGCACATGGCATCAACTTGGGGCATCGATTTGGAGTTCCAAACGCACTATGTTCTCAATCCTGTCCCAACCGTCATTGAGATTGCTCCAAACGATGATTTGCAAACGCTTCGGAATATGTTTATGAGCGTTGAAGACAAGCTGCAAATCACCGCCGCATCTATAGATGCTATGGTTGCCAAGTCGTTGGGCGAAGGCGGTTCGAGAATGAACATTGACGCTGAAGTGCGCCAGTCTCTCAAGAATAGTCTTCTCCACCCTGCGGCGGCACTTCCAGTTGACACCAAGGTGCGCCAGATTTCAGAACAAAATTTCCTGACCATTGATGCTCCGGTCGAACCGAGTGCGGAAATCGTTGACCTTTGCTACCGTTTCTATACTGCGGCGGGGACAGCTATGCAGATTGCCGCCGCTGTCATTGAAACAGAGATTCACTTTTCTCTCGGTAGCGGCGAATCTGGAATTGAGCTCTCCGCAAGTGCAGATGGAACGGCAAAAAAGTATGAGGCAATACAGAGTACAGTCGAAATCCTTGCTGGCATCACGGAGAAAATCACACAATTTATGGCACCAGAAAAGGGTGGCATTTTGTTGTCAGCAGCAGCCACGCCAATCTTGAAGCGGCATAGACTGCTCAACGAAATGGATGCAGATATGCTGCTGACTTATGACGATATGGCGCTGGAAGACATCGACTACATTATCCTATAAAGAACGGAGGTGACGCGAGTGATTTATATCAAGCTGGATGACAGTATGAACCTCGTTATCACTGTGAATGAACCGATTTATAGGGGCGACAACTTGAATCAGAAAATCATCTACCTGATTCCGTTGCAGGTCGGCGAAATCGATATGCTGACTGCGACCCCTTATTTGAGCTACATCCGTGCAGACGGTGTAGCTGACATTGTGCGGCTGGAACGCCAAAGCGAGAAATACAAAGAAGCCTATTACCAATATGTATTTCCGGTTTCTTGCCGACTGACAAAGTTCCCCGGAGAAGTTTGCTCATGGCTTCAAATCTTCTCGGGCACGCCGTCTAACCCGACCATCGCAAAGAGTGGCGAGTGTCTGCTTTATGTCGAGGAATCCAAGAACATGGACGACTATATCTGCGACCATCAGCTTTCGGCTATTTACGAGATGCAGAAGAAGACAGAGGACACGGAGAGCAATATGGACGCCATCCAAGAGGAGATTGACAAGCTCGTTAAAGGTGATGACGTTATCCATTTTACAAGCAATAGCGGCAACGACCCGGTGGACGAAGATGCCGTGATTCAATTCTGATTGACGGAGGTGATATGAGATGGGCGTGAGAGTCGCTTACGGAAAGAAAGGTAGAATTTCCGCTGCAATTGCTTCCGGTACTATCCCGAGAGATAGTCTGATTATCACCAGCGACAGCAAAGAGTCCGAACTGTATTTCTACGATGCGAATGGTGAGATGAAAAATATCTCCGAGCGCAAACAGTTTGAGACGTTAACCGAGGCGCAAGCGTGGGTCAAGACCTACGATTGTGCTGGACACATTATTTCAGTGCATAACGGTTCTGATTGGGTTCCGTATATCGTTTCTGCTGACGGGAAATTGTCTCCCGTTAATGCAGGCGACATTAGCGTTGGCGATGTCAAAGTGATTGATGGAGGCGCTGCGAACGGTATCCAATGAAACCATTCTGCAAAAATATTTTGAAGGAGGAAAGTTATGCCCAATACTACGATGAAAACCCAAATCCAAGTTCGGCGTGACACAACGGCAAATTGGCTTGCTAACAAAGACGTTGTACCTGCCGCTGGTGAGCCTTGCTTTGACTTGGAGCTTGGTACTCTCAAGATTGGTGATGGCGTTACCACTTATGAGAACCTGAAGGCTATCAGTGGAGCAAGTGCTGCCCATTATGAAGGCGTGAAGGCAGAGGGCGAAAGTGACAACGATGTCATTACTCGCGTTCTGACTGCGGCTGGCGTTACCGCTGAGAAAGATGACATCTTTGTTGTCAAATCTCTGATTGCCGATGGCAAGTATTCTTACACTGCCTATGTCTACGATGGCTCTGTGTGGGCTGCGATGGATGGAAACTACAGCGCCGAGAATGTTTACTTTGCCGATGACCTGACGTACACTGCTGCCATTGGTGTTCTGACCGTTCCGAGCTCTGGCTCTGGTACGATTGCCGCATCTGGCAAGAATGTTAAGGATGTTCTCGCGTCCATTCTGGCGAAGGAAAAGAATCCGACAGCAACACAACCCGCCGTGACAATTACTTGTAAGCAAATTGCAGCGTATGAGGTTGGTTCAAAAGTCACTCCTGCGTACACCGCTTCTCTGAGCGCGGGTAGCTATACATACGGTCCTGCAACTGGTATTACTGCTACCGCTTGGAGTGTAACCGACGGTACTGCTACCAAGGATACTGCCTCCGGTTCGTTCGATGAGCTGACAGTTGGCGACGCTACCAGCTACGCTATTACGGCTACTGCGACTCACGGTGAGGGTGCTGTTCCTGTAACGAACCTCGGTAATGAGTATGCCGCCGGTAAAATTGCTGCCGGTAATAAGAGCAAGGCGACAGGCAAAATCACTGGCTACCGCAACAGCTTCTACGGAACGCTGGAAACGAAGGATGGCGAAGTGAACTCTGCACTTGTGCGTAGTCTTAGCGGTAAGAGTGGTAAGGCTCTGGCGGCTGGCAACAGCTTCAACCTCGCAATCCCCGTTGGCGCCATTCGCGTTGTGTTCGCGTATCCCGCAACGCTGCGTGATGTTAGCTCCGTGCAGGACGTGAATGGTATGAACGCGGAAGTCAAGACCGCTTTCACCAAGACCGTCGTTTCTGTCGAGGGTGCGAACGGTTATCAGGCAATCGACTATAAGGTGTATGTGATGGATATGGCTAACGCCAACGATACTGCAAACACCTATAAAGTGACAATCTAATATGGAGGTGACGCATAATGGCTGATTTTGGCAAACTGAATTTCGCGGTTTCATTTAATCCGCAAACTGCGTTCCCTCTGGACGCACGTTATTACTTCTCTTCTCTGAGTGCTGCTGAAGCTGCCGCCGCTACCGCTGTTGAAGTCGGTAGTTCGGACGGCACTTATTTTTATGGCGAAAATGTTTGCGTCGTAACGGAATCTTCCGCCGACCTGTACATTATTCAGCCGGACAAGACCCTGAAGGCAGTCGGTTCTGCCGTCCTTGGCGATGGCAAGTCCATCGAGATTGTTGATGGTAAGGTCGCTCTGAAGGGCTTTGGTTCCGCCACCGCAGGTCAGCAGCCTCGCATCAATGCGGCTGGTACTGCTATTGAGTGGTACACACCCGATACCAGCACCGTTTCCGGTCTGGCTGATACCGTCGCTGGTCATACACAGGACATTCAAAACCTCCAGACTGGTAAAGCTGATAAGGCTACCACGCTTGAAGGTTATGGTATCACTGATGCTATGACCGCTACTGCAATCGCGGAGGCAATCAAGACGGCTATCGCCGAGACCGGTCATGCCAGCTTCACGAAGGTTGATGCAGTCCCTGCGGCTTCTGAAGCCAAGGATAATGTTCTCTATCTCGTGATGAATGCCGACACTGGCTTCTACGATATCTACGCAAAGGTAGGTACCGAAGTTGTTCGTCTGGATGATGTGAGTGTAAACCTCGACAATTATTCCACCACAGAGCAGATGAACGAAGCTATTGCTACTGCCATTGCCAACAAAGTTGACAAGGTAGATGGTAAGGGGCTCTCTACCGAGGACTTTACGACTGCGCTGAAGGAAAAGTTGGTTGCTCTGCCAGAGGGCGCAGAAGCCAATTACGTCAAGAGTGTTTCTGACGAGTTCACTGTTTCTGCAGAGGGTAAACTCGAAGTTAAGGAGGTCGCTCCGGCTAAAGTTACTGGTCTCCCTGATGCTCTGGCTGGTAAGGTTGATAAAGTTGCAGGTAAAGGCTTGAGTGCCAACGACTACACCGATGAAGAGAAAGAAAAGCTTGGCGGCGTTGAAGCGGGCGCAAACAAGAACCTCATCGAGATTATCAAGCTGGCTGGTGCCGCGTTGAACATCTCTGAGAAGGCAGTTAACATTCCATTTGCTGGTGATACTGCTGGTGTTGTCACCAGTTCCACCGGAGAGAATAAGGTCGCTGTCGCTGAAGACGGAAGCATGGAGGTCAATAGCCTTAACATGAATAAACTGGTTCAGTCTGATGGTGATACACTGATTCTCGATGGCGGTAATGCCGCTGTCTGATTAAAAACACAATGAGCGGAGCTTTGTGCTCCGCTCTAACTAAAACCACATAAAAAGGACGGTAATCATTTATGGCTACTACAACATTTAATACCCGCATTTCTCTGAAGTATGACACCTACGCACAGTGGGTTGAAAAAGACCCCCAACTGCTTGTCGGTGAAGTCGCCGTTGTTGTCGTTCCGGCTGAGACTGATGCCGTAGCGAAGGAGCCTGCTGTTCTGTTTAAGGTTGGCGACGGCGCACACAAATTCAGCGAGCTGCAGTTCACTGCTGGTTTGGCTGCTGACGTGTACGACTGGGCAAAAGCAGCTTCCAAGCCCACCTATTCCGCAAACGAGATTGATGGTCTGTCCGACTACATCTCAGGCGAGATTCAGGATACTGATACCCAGTACAAGCTGGAGGTCGATGCGGACAATAGCCGCAAGTTCCACCTGTATTCTCAGGCAAAGGGTACATCTACTTGGAATTTGGTGAGCACAATCACTATTCCTGACGAGACCGTTTATACGCTGGCTGAAGGCACTGCAAATGGTACTGTCAAGTTCAATGGCGAAGACGTGAAGGTTCACGGTCTTGGCACTGCTGCCTATAAAGACGAAGGCGCTTTTGACGCGGCTGGCGCTGCGACTAAGGCGCTGGAAGATGCAAAGACCTACGCAGATGGTAAGGACGCAGCAATTGCGGCAGCGAAGAAGGCTGGCGATGATGCGCAAACTGCCGTTGACGCTCTGGATGAGCGCGTCGGTGCGTTGCCCGAAGGTGCTACTGCTACGACCGTTGTTGGTTACGTCGATGAGAAAATCGGTAAGATTCCTGCTCAGACCGACTATACCGTAACTGTCACTCCTTCTACCCCGGATGGCGTGGCAAAGCGCTACAACATCAAGCAGACGGCTACCAATCTGGATGTGAATATCGATATCCCCAAGGATATGGTTGTTGAGTCCGGTACGGTTGAGACAAAGGCTGAGGCTGGTGCATGGGGCGAGGCTGGTACATACCTGCATCTGGTTCTTGCCAACGCTACTGAAGACCACATCTACATCAATGTTGGCAGCCTGATTGAGTATGTCACTTCTGGTTCCAAAGTTGGCGACCAGATTGTGATTGATGTCAGCGCCGACCATAAGGTAACTGCTACTCTTACGGAAGGCTCTGTGACTCTGGCACAGCTCCACGCTGATGTGCAGACCGCTATCGGCAAGGCTCATAGCCATACGAATAAGGCTGAGCTGGACAAGATTGTTACTGGCGATAAGGCAAAGTGGGACGCTGCTGAACAGAAGGCTCACGAGCATGGGAATAAGACTATTCTCGACGCTATCTCTCAGGATAAGGTCGATGCGTGGGACGGCGCTGTTACTAAGCAGCATGAGCACGCAAACAAGACTGTGCTTGACGGCATTTCCGCCGAGAAGGTTGCGGATTGGGACAGCAAGGCTGCTGGCAACCATGAGCACGATATTACCGAGCTGAAGCAGGCTTCCGGTTATATTGTGTTCAACTGTGGCAGCGCCTCTGTTAACATCTGAGCATAAATAAAACACAAGCAACCCCGTCGTGTGTTATGCACGGCGGGGCTTTGCTTATAAGGAGGCTACTGTATGGCTGAATATAATGCACGAATCAGACAAAAGCGAGACACGAGCGCAAACTGGACAGCAAAAGACCCCATCCTTTTGGATGGTGAAATCATCATTGTTGATACAGCCAGTGGTAGCGTTCGTAAGAAAGTTGGAGACGGTACAAAGAAGTATTCTCAGCTCCCCTTTGATGATGAAGAGATGCTGACTGCTCTTGCTGAAAAGTGTGATGCAAGCAATGCTGTTACCGCTACGTTGACCGCAGCAGGATGGGCGAGTGGACAGCAGACACTTACCATTGCTGGGCTTGGTGCAACGCAGAATGGTGTTATCGGCTTGTCTCAGAGCATTACCGATGAACAGCTCTCTGCTGCGTCTGAAGCAGAAATGTATATCTGTGGTCAAGCAGCGGGTTCTGTAACGATTGCCGCAAATGGGTCTGTACCCACTTGCGATATTCCAGTCGTTGTTATCTTGCTTGGTTGAAAGGGCGGTGCAGTAAATGAGTAATACACCAAACTACAACCTCTATTTGACCGATGACAGCTCAACTCGCTTTCAGGAATGGCGCAACCAGATGAATGGAACCGAGAACTCCAATATGGTAAAAATCGATGCTGCCCTTGGTGAGAAAGCAAACAGCAGTGTGGCAATCAATACCACTCTGCTTGCGTCTGCATGGGTTGGTGTCGATGCGCCCTACACGCAAACCCTCACGATTAGCGGGCTTACTGCATCGCAGAACGGCACAATCTCTGTTGCTCATAATGCGACTGCAGAACAGCGTGAAATTGCTCGTGAGGCAATGCTCTCAGTTATCGGACAGGCTGATGGTACATTGACTATCGCCGCTGATGGCGAGATGCCAGAGCGTGACATTCCTGTTTACATCATTCTCTTAGGTTAAAGGAGGGGCGTAAAATGCCTATTTTATCTAACTTCCCCGGCGGCGCAGGTTCAGGCAGTGGCGGTCTGACACTTGCGGCTGTCTCCGGTATTACCACGCAGGTTTCTTCTGGGAAAGTCTATGTGAAGTGGACTGACCCCGATGACCTCGTTGTGGCAGGTTCTACGATTGCTGC
>OGOU01000921.1_pt1 | contig 24135 bp, 23 predicted proteins | sample 1552721 | NCBI WGS metagenome assembly OGOU01 (sample SAMEA2580176, study PRJEB22360) | human gut metagenome | biome: human gut; feature: human-associated habitat; material: faeces | place: Denmark | collected 2008/2010
GAACAGGATAAGCCGAAGAAAGCGAAAAAGAAAGGGATGGAGTTATGAGCAATGTACGCTTTGATGAACTTGAATTGATGCTGATGGCGATGTTTGAGCAGCCGACGCTCAGGGATACGATTCAGGTGTTGACGGAAGTTCAGCCGCTTGTGGTAGAGGATGCAGAGATGGCTGCGCTCGTTCAGCAGACCATCCAGAAGCTGCAGAAGCTGAACGAGCAGCAGTTCAAGGGGCTGGAACTGGAATGGCATAAGCCGGAGGAGTCGGAAAAGGAGAAAATGTAAAATGATAAACCAGTATAGAGTTTTCCAAATCAAAGAGGTGCATCATCAGCATTGGGCAAAATCCTATGCACAGCAGGTAGAGGACGGTTTTTTGATTCATCATCAGAATTACCAGAGTGCGTACAAAGGAAAGCCTGCACCCAGCGATACACCGATGACAGCCCGGAAGCGGTTGGAAGAAAAGCGGCCAAACACATTTATTGGTCGCTCCTTTGGTGTTGGCGATGTGATTGTATGGGATGAAGAAAAAGGCCGGAAGTTTTTCTACGTTGATAAAGAAGAACTGATAGAGTTCGGTGGCTTTATGGATGTTGATGTAGCCGGAAACACTGTCGTCTACATGGTTCCCAATTATCAAATTGACGGAAAGACTGGAACGTGGCTTCCGTATGACAGCGAAGTTGTCGAGGGAGTTTGCTTTTTTATGATGCGCAATGAGCAGCGCAAAGATGCTGTTTCTCCAGTCGTGGTAGACAGTAAAGGCGTATTTGTGACGGATGCTCCGAACGGCTTTGAAAATGTTCGATCCATACTTACAGAGTATGTTCATCGTGCAGAAAAGAAGCAGCAGGATATGACCGAACATGAGAAATGCTTGACGAACGGAACGTATGAACGTGTGCGGGAATCCGGCACAGAGCAGAATTACGACATGATAGATGGCTGCGTGAACAACATGTCGAAAAAGCCACGGCGCATTGGTGGCAGATGGTCGGTGCTGGATCGGCTGCATATCAAGCAGGCAGAGCGGAAACAAAAAGACCAGACCCAGCAACAACAGCAGCAGGAGAGAAGCCGTAAAAACTAAAAATCCGTTATGACGCAGAGTGGTGGTTCCTATAACAAGGAACTGCCACTCTTTTTTGCTTGAAGGTAATTGACAATATTTGCAAAAATTGTACACTAGGTAGTAAGAAGTACGCGGTTGTAGCCGTGAAAAAGGATGTGACATATATGCTGATTTCGCATGATTTACTCAAAACACAAAAAACCAGAAAACAGCATTTGCGAGTTATCGTTGAACTGTACGACTATGCAACGGAGTTGTACAATGAACTTAGTAGGATTGGAATTATTGAACAATTAAGTAATGTTCCCCAACTAGGTGCAATAAGAGTTGAGCATAAACTGGAGAAATCAAGATATGATTATGTCATTTTGCAATTGTATCTTCATCAGCTGGTTCAGGAAAATCTTGGAAAAAATCTAAAATTCACATATGGTAGCGGAATTAGGTTACACGAATTCGGAACGGATGAATCAAAACTTGAGGGAATAGGTGCAATATCGGTGGCCGATATTGTGCAGGTGTTAACATTAGCGTATAATATAGGCCATTTTTACAATACATTTGTTTCATCGCGTGCAGTTATTATGATGGCTAATGCCAATGAGACCTTTAGACAATTATTATATAATGGTTCGACAGATGAAAGGTTCTCACAGGTATTGGAAACTTATCTTGCTGACAAAAATTATTTACGCTTTCATCTACTTAACTCACTTTTAGTCCTTGATAAGTGTAACCCAGATTTGTATTCAGTGAAATTGGCAAGGGAAATTCTGTATGCTTACATAAACGAAGATACTTTAGAACAAAATAACAAGTTGAAGTATGCTTTTTCAATATTTCGTAGCATAAGATCCGTTGCATATATTGCATATGATCTGCAAGTGGCCAAGGTTTCATTTACTATTGATCTTAATGATGAGAAAGCGATGATACTTCTTTTAGGCGAACTGTTGTCGCAATATAATGATCGGAGAAGTTCAACGCAACTAATACAATCGATAAGCAAACTTTTGGACGATGCAGTTTATAATGAAAATAGTAATGTTCTTTGCCATTGTGGAATTGCAAAAAGAATGGTAAATGTACTAAAACGTGACTGTGATTTTGAAAACGAGGATTATTATGCGGACTATTTTTTGAATGGCAATAGTCCTTTGAATGAAAAGCAATCATTAAAGACAGACTACGACAAAAAACAAATACTTAAGTTGACGTTTGATAAAAAGGATGGTGCGATAGCAGAGAGATTATTCTCGGATTTGGAGTCGCTTCAAAATGTTCGTGTTGGATATTATGACAGGTCAAACGGCGATAAAACTATAGTGCTGGCTGTGAAGAAATCTATAACTGCGAAGAAAAAGCAAAAAGCAGCATTTAAAGTGTTAAAAGTAACAGTAGCAGCACTAAGAAAAGTAGGGAGCATCAAAGACTATGATAAGAGGTATTTGTTGTCTACAAAGTTTTTCCTGTATTACCTGTTTGACGAAAATCCTGTGAATATCAAACCTACAATGAATGAAGAACAATGTGTGTTTTGTACAAAAGGCAAGTCGAGAAGGATTAAAAATCTCAAGAACCTATTGGAAACTTCACACGCAGGAGAAGACGCAAAGCACGAGGTTGAGTTTATGGAAAGTCAACTGGTGCAGGATTATAGGAATGATACAAGCATTTGTGTTCCAGCTAGTATCGAAGTGAGTAAGAAAGAAGAACCGGGGAAACAGTTGTGTGAATTTGACGGAATTGTAATTCATCCAACGAGGAAAAGTGAACAGATTGTTTTTCTTGAAGCAAAGAATACTGCAGATCATCCCGGATATGGTAAAAAATGTTTAAGAAGAAAACTAAACAAACTCAAAGTGAGTTACAAGGAAGAGAAGATAATTATTGTAGACCATGATGCGACTATGAAATATTCAGTGTGACACAAAAGTAAAAGCGTGCAGAAATGCGCGCTTTTACTTTTGACATATTATAAAGAGAACTCTTGATTATGCTTGGACTGGGTGCGGCTGTGCTGCTGCGTGTGTTCCGTTTCAAGAATCATATCAACATTCCTGCAAGCGGTTTGCAGTTCGTGGTAGTAATCTTTGAAATAGATGTAGCTTTCGTATTGTGCGGTTCGAGCAGAAAGCAACTTTTCCTTTTCTGCTCGTAAATTTTTCATCGTGGGAATTGTGCCATTCGTGGAATTGCGTTTCAAGAATTGAACGGCTTCTTCGTATCTGGCAATTTCATCCTGATGTGCAGAACGGTACATCTTCTTGTTGCCCGCCTGCAAAAATTCTTTGTATGTAGCCTTTGTGGAAAGATACTGCCCCAGATAGTGAATCTTCTCATTCAGCAGTTTTAAGTCGGCATCGGTAGATTTGGCGGTGTTGCGGGCATCTGACATTTTGGCAGATAATTCATCGCGCGCTTTTTTCAAATCATCGTAGCTGTCGTAGCCGTGCTGCTGTACATAGACGATGGTATTTGCCATCTGCTGCAAATTGGAAATTTTGACTTTCTGAGCATAGGCGCGACTTTGCTGGGCTTTTACGCAGTCCTGCAAATTCACTACCAGACGAAGATTGGACTTGATATAGAGAACGGCAATGGGGTCAGCAACACTCCATTGCTGTTTTTCTTTTGCAGCGGTGATCGCGTTACTTTCAAAAAGCGTCAGAAGATGTTCACGGTCAAAACTGGTTCCCAGCGTTCTGGCAGAGATGTGTTTTTCTCTGTCCGGGAGAAGGTAACTAAATCGACCACGGTGGTCTTTTACCAAAATGTTAGATTCGGTTTGGAGCAGGCGGCAGAATTCTTCAAAAGATTTTGCTTTCTTCGCCGCAGCAGTAATGGCATCGCGCAGCTTATCTTTCTCCGTTTGAAATTTGGTTTTCATGGGAGTGAAACCCTCTGTAATAAGCTCAGCGTTCAACTTGTCCAGATTGATCTGCCCGCGCTGTTTAGCATAATACTCCTGCTGTGTAATTTTGTTGACAGACGGGGAAAGCAAATCGACCTGATTGAGATTTTCCCTCAAGCAGATATTCATAAGAGATTGCTGTAAATGCTTTAGGTAATCTTTCGTCAGATGGTGTTTGTAGCCCGCCTTACAGTCGATGAGCCGTTCCATAAAGGGCTGCTGCGGAACATCCAGCTTTCGCAGACTGTTGATTACGATATGCACATGGATATTGCCGCTGCCGTTGTGACCGTCCAGGTGGGTGCAGACCAACGCCTGATGCCCCGGAAAGTTGGCTTTTACATATTCCATGCCGATGGCCTGCGCCTGTTCACCAGTCAGTCCACACTCGTCTTTGTCGGCAGGATCGAAGCTGATGAGGTAGTGGTGCGTCTTGATTTCATTGTAATTTTGATTCTTGTGGTACTGCGCATTAAGCATTTCGCACTCCACATCAAAAAGTTCCGGCTCACAGTTTATGCCCTCCAGAAGAATATCTCGGCGGAGTACCCAGTTCCCGTTTGCATCCAGCAGGGGTTTCTTCAGAACTTCGTCATGCTCATATTTCAAATAGTCGAGTGCCGCGCCATAGTCTGCACTTTTACCCGCGACGTGTTTTAAGATTGCCACGATAATCACCTGCCAGTCCTGCAATTTCTTTCCGCATAGCGCGAAGGTCGGTCATGCAACGATTGATTTCTTCCAGCATGGCACGAGATTGGATGCCGCCGCTGTTGAAAAAGGCTGCAATTTGGTTCAGGTTATTTCCGATATGGGAAAGCTGTCTTGCAAAATCTCGCAGTTCTGCAATGTCGGCAACGATGTTGTAATGAACGTGAAGTTTTTCGGTTATGGCCTGTTTCCTTACATAAACGGCAACGGGATAGCCAGCCTGTTCAGCAGAACATGAAACCAGTGCGTACTCCACATCGGTAAAACGAACCATTACATTCTTAGTCCGTCTGATACTTTCGTCTTTTTTTGGCCGAGCCATAGTGTGATCCTCCTGCATTTTATGGTTGCGAAGCAATTCCCGATAAGCCGTAGGCGTTCGGTTGCGAACACATTCATGTGGAGCCAGATAGCCAAAATCCGAGATTTTGTGCGTACCGTGGGAATGGGGAACGGAATCCCCATCAAGATTGCCAAGAACGAAAAATCACGAAAGTGAGTTTTAAGTTACCATAGGCGAATCTTGCTCTAAGACAGAAAAAGACCTGTCTTTTACCGTATGCCGCAGACCTATCAAAAGAAGTCCTTCTATAAATAGGAATCCGCAGCCCCGATTTGGAATACACTTTTCAAATTTTTTTGAAATTTTTTCAAAAATTGTATTCCAAAATGCCCTTCTGGATTCCTATTAGTAAAGGGAGGATTGATTTCATGAAGCAGAAAGAACGTTTTGATGAAAAGCCTAAACAGGAACATACGGAGCCTGTGCATCACAGAAAAGCCATCATCAAGGGCATCACCGTATATGAATCGTTCCGGCCAGAGGGCAGCGAACTGTGGGATTGCCTGCTGCAGAGTATGGGAAAGCACTGAAAAAGAAATTTTGAAAAATGTGCGCAGCAGCTTGATTTTAGTGTCACAGCTTGGTAAAATACAGACGGGTTAAGTGAATAGTGCAATCAAAAGCCATTAACTTTCTGGATTTTACCATGCAATTTGCGTGGAGACAGGAGGTTTAATGGCTTTGTTTTTTTACAAGGAAAAGAATAAAGACATACGGGCAGCGGCCTATCTGAGATTGTCCATCGAGGATGGTGACAAGGCCGAGAGCAACAGCATCGGCAATCAGAGAGAACTGATTCGGGATTTTGCAGCAGAACGGCCAGGACTGCATTTGGTCGAAGAATACGCTGACGATGGCTATACGGGAACCAACTTTGAACGTCCGGGCTTTAAGCGGATGATGGAGGATATTAAATCCGGCAAAATCAACTGCATCATCGTCAAGGACTTATCCCGCCTTGGTCGTAATTACATCGAGATGGGAAAATATCTGGAACAGATTTTCCCGATGATGGGGATTCGGTTCATCGCCATCAATGACAACTATGATAACGCCAACGCCGAGAGCAACGATTCGGACAACATTGTGGTTCCGTTCAAGAATCTACTGAATGATTCCTACTGCCGGGATATTTCCATTAAGGTGCGCAGTCAGTTGGACATGAAACGGCGCAAAGGAGAGTTCATCGGCGGCTATGCTATCTATGGTTATTGCAAAGACGAACGGAATAAAAACCGTCTGGTGGTAGACGAGTATGCGGCAGATGTTGTTCGTTCTATCTACCGCAGAAAACTGGAAGGTATGAGCGCACAGGCGATTGCCGAACAGCTGAACAGCGAGAATGTGCTGGCCCCCAGCGAGTACAAACGGCTGTGCGGTCTGAACTATCACAGTGGCTTCAAAGCTGGCACTCATGCGAAGTGGCAGGCAATTCAGGTACTTCGGATTCTGAAAAATGAAGTCTACACCGGGACGATGGTGCAGGGCCGACGGCAGAAAATCAATTACAAAATCAAGAAAATTCGGGATGTGGAAGAATCCGGCTGGATCAGAGTTCCCAATATGCACGAAGCAATCATTCCGCAAAAGCTGTTCGATACGGTGCAGGAAGTTTTGAAGCTGGACACCTGCGCATCGAAAGGCCAGCAGACTGTAAATCTATTTTCGGGCATCGTTCGCTGCGGCGGCTGTGGACAGAACATGGTGCGGCGTACCGTATCAAAAAACAGAAAGAAATATATTTATCTGCACTGCGTCACAAACCACAACGGTCTGGGCTGTTCCTCGCATCTTATCAGCGAAAGTAAGTTGGAAGAGGTGGTGCTGGCCGCATTGCAGGGAAAGATCCAGCAGATCAGTGGACTGGAACATCGTCTGGATGAAATCAATGAGATTCCCAAGAATGAACGCAAACTGAAATCTGTGGAAGAACATCTGAAAATGTTGGAGCAGGAAGAACAGAAATACCAGACCTTGCGCCGCCAGCTTTATGAGGATATGAGCAGCGGTATTGTCAGCAAGGAAGAGTATAAGGAGTTCAGCCATTCCTTTAATGAAAAGGTTGAAGCTATCCGTAAGGCCAAAGCAGAAATGAACCGCCAGAGGGATTGTCTGAACAATCTGGATGTGGAACATCTGCCGTGGATTGAAGATTTCAAGTCCTACCAAAACCTGACAAGTCTGAACCGCCGCGTTCTGGTGGAACTGGTAGAGAGCATCACCGTCTATGATAAGGAACACATTCATATCCAGTATCGGTTCGATCAGGAAATTCGCAATGTGCTGGAATATTGCAGTAGTGTTCCGGCAGCAGAAACGGAGGAAAGTGCAGTATGAAGTGTGTAAGCTATACCCGGACACTTCCTTGGAAGAACCATCAAGGAGAACTGACGATTGCCGAACAGAATCAGCGCATTGCGGCATATCTGACGGAACATAAAGAACTGGATTGGCAGAAAAAGTATTCTGACCGCAAGAACGATGAAAAGGCGCGCACCGCGTTCGACCAAATGACCAATGATGGCGTGGAGCGAAAATTCGACTGCATCATCGTGGCATCCATGTACTACTGTGGGCCGGATTTCCCGGCGGCACGGCAGGCAATCAAGGAAACTCTCTATGCAACGGGCATCGACCTAATTGTGCTGGATGAAGGTCTGAACACCAGAACTGCCAGCCGAAAAGACGTTGAGGACTATTTTGAAGCAAAACGCTGTGAAATGCACGCGGAAATCATGTTCGCGTGGAGGAAGAAACAAGGTGCAGGATTCCGGCTGACAAACTCTGTTCCGTTTGGTTATATCCGCAGGAATGGCGAAAGTAACATGATAAAGGATGAAGAAGTTGCACCTTATTTAAGAGAGGCTTTTTCCAGATATGCGTCCGGCCAGAAAATGCGTGATATTGCAAAGTGGTTAAATGAGCAGGGGATAGAACCCCCAATGAAGCACAAAAAGAGAATTTTGGGAAAGCCTTATGATGCAGAACCAGACCAGTGGACAACTGATATGCTGCGGGGCTTATTCAGAAATCCGACTTATACAGGCGCGGCGGCAAATGGAAGCCGCCAGATCGTTGCGGAAAACTGCCACGAGCCATACATAACCAAAGAACAGTTCTATGCTTTTCCTTGCAATATGAGGGAGGGTGAGAGCAAAATCTCCACTCGAAAAAGCTACAAAAAACCGAATCCGTTGGCAAAGCGCATTGTCTGCACCTGCGGCCACGCACTTTGCTGGCACAAAGATAAGAGAACAGGTGAGGAATTTTTCTATTGCCGCTACTGCCGTACACATAAGGAAAATGGAATAAATCTGAAAGTTCCGGCAGCTACCATTTATAAGAAAGTGCTGGACGCTCTGGAAATGGAACATCTGGAAAAAGAAAAGATGGCCGCTGCAATTCAGCAGGGAGCCGGCAGAAAAGCGATTGAGGTAGTCCGGGCCGAGAGGTCTGTGCAGATGAAATCCATTCTGGCCGAACTGAATATGGAACAGTTTCGCCGTGTACCGCTGTATGAAAGTTACATGGCAAATGAAATCTCCGAAGAACAGTATCATGCCGAACTACTGGACTATGAAGAAGCGCATCGGAAATTGAATGAACAGCTTACGGCAATTATGGAAGATACGCTGGTATGGGAACGTGCATTGAGCCTACGCAATCCGTGGATTCAGCAGATGGCACAATATAAAACCCCGGCAGAACTGAATCGTAATTTTGTGAAAAAGTACATAGAGCGGGTTACAGTCACACTAATGGGAGATGGACAGGCAGAAATCAGCCTGACGATGAAAGCGGATGCGTGGAAACAGATGCTTGGTCGGATAGAGATGGAGGATACAGACGATGGCACGAAAGAGTAGAAAGAATCTTCCGCAGCCGGAGCCGGCAGCGGTTTCGGTGCTGCTCCCAGAACCGGAAGAAATGAGGGTGCCAGCAGCAATCTATGGGCGGCTTTCCGTTGAGGACGATGAAAAAGAAGAAAGCATGGAAACGCAGATCGCGCTAGTGCAGGATTATATCAATCGCAGCAGTGAACTGAGTTATGTGGACACCTACTTCGACAATGGTTTTACGGGAACGAATTTTAAGCGGCCAGCATTTACCCGATTGATGAACGATGTTCGGCAGAAGAAAATCAAGTGTATCGTGGTGAAAGACCTCTCGCGCTTTGGTCGCAACTATCTTGAAGCAGGGTACTATATCGAAACGGTGTTTCCGTTTTTGGGTGTTCGATTGATTGCTGTTACAGATAATTTTGACAGTACGCGCACAGAGGACATGGAAAGTCTGGCTCTCCCGATTCGGAATATGGTCAACGCAATGTACGCGAAAGACATATCCAAAAAGATATGGACTTCTTTGCAGCGCAAGAAAGAAGCAGGCTATGCAGTCGGAAACGATGCCCCGTATGGCTATATTCGGAACCCCGTGACAAAGCGTAATGAAATTGACCCGGAAGCGGCATTTTATGTGCAGTTGATTTTCCAGTGGGAACTGATGGGCGTACCAATTTTTGAAATTGCTCGACGAATGACATTGCTGCAGATTCCGACTCCACGGGAGTGGCATAGAAAAATGGTTGAGGGGAAAGAAGTTCTTACCTATAAAAAGTGGGGTGTAACCACAATCCGGCACATTCTGGAAAATCAAACCTATGTGGGCGATACCATCAACAACAAAAGTACACAGAAGTTATTCGCAGGACAGGATAAGCACGACCTTCCCAAAGAACAGTGGTATGTGGCAAAGAACACACATCCGGCCATTATCGCAAGGGATGATTTTGAAAAGGTGCAAAAAATCTTGAACAAGAATCGAAAGGTATTCCATACCGTAAGAGCAAAGTCGGAGCAGATTCGGGCAGAGTATCAGAATGACCTTGCAGGAATGGTGTTCTGCGCAGACTGCGGTAGACCGATGGAGTTTGAACGACTGCCGCATGGAGCGGAAGAAAGTAAAAAGGTCTGCTATTACATCTGCAAAGCGCGGCAGGCCGATGATAAGTGTATCGGCCACCAGATTACGGAAAAGCTGCTGAAATCCCTGATAATGGATCAGCTGCACCTGTTTATTACACAACTTAGTGATAGGCGCAAGGTGGTAGAAGAACTGCGAAAAATTGAAGATGTGCAAAATCCTGTCTACCGCGCAAAGGGCGAAATAATGAGCCTGACTGATAAAGTCGGTCAGATGGCAAAGAAACGAGAACAGCTTTATGCGGACTATGTGGCTGGTGTGGTGGATTCCGAAGATTACCAACTGATTCGGGAAGATTATTCCAGACAATATGATGGCCTGCGGGCTGCGTTGCAGGAAGCAGAAAACAAAAAAGTGGAAGTGGAACGGCAGATTGAAGAATATCTGGATATGACCGCACATCTGGAAGAACATTTGGACAGCTTTGGATTTGATATTCAGTTGGTAAAATCCCTTGTGCAGAGAATCGAAGTAGGCGCGGATAAACGGATTCGGATTATCTTTGGATTCCGGGATGTGTTTGCAGAACTGGGAAAGGAGAGTGCAGAAAAATGATCGCGGCATACCAGCGCATTTCACGGGCAGACGGTGACTTGGGCAAAGATGGAAAGGACAAAAGTAACAGTATTGAAAACCAGAAAGAACTGATTCAGCGGTATATCTCTCGCAAAGAAAGCCTGCAAAATTTGCCTGTAATGGACTTTGTGGATGATGGCTACACGGGCAGCAATTTTGATAGACCGGGTTTCCAACAGATGATGGACGGTGTGCGCAGCGGTAAGATTGATACCATTATTGTAAAAGACCTCTCTCGTTTTGGCCGTGACTATATTAGTGTAGGCGAGTACATGGAGCAAATTTTTCCGCTGTTGGGCGTTCGGCTCATTGCTATCAACGATAACTATGACAGCGATAACTATAAAGGCACAACGCTGGGCATGGATGTGGTCGTCAGCAATCTGGTGAACACGATGTACTGTCGGGATGCCGGAAAGAAACTTCGGACAGCCAATCAGGTCAAGTGGCGAAAAGGCATCACAACGGCATCAGCTGCACCGTTCGGCTATCGGTTTGACCCAGACAAAAAAGGTGCATTTATCATTGACCCGCCAGCAGCAAAAATCGTGCGGCGCATTTTTGATCTTGCGATTCTGGGATTGGGAACGCGAGAGATAGCGATGATGCTCAATGATGAAAATATTCCTGTGCCGAGCGTATATAACAAAGAAAATAAGGCGTATGGCAAAGAAACGACCTATACCATTGCTCCAGTGATTCTGTGGGATAGTTCTCGCGTTTGGAAAATCCTCACGGCGTATGTGTACACCGGGGCAATGGTTTTGGGCAAAACAAAAACACTGATTTCCGGCAAAAGTATTGTCAGAACGGTTCCTAAGGGACAGCAGTACATTACAGAGGGAACCCATGAAGCAATCGTAAGTCGTGAAGAATTTGAAAAAGCGCAGCTTGTCATAAAGAGCAACAGTCATAAAGTGCTGATGGGCAGCGTGGACTTTCCATTGAAAGGCAAAGTTCGCTGCGGAAATTGCAGACGAGTGATGGCGCACAATTTCAAACAGACTGTTCCAACATTCTGGTGCAGAGAGGGATTGGAACTGGTTGGGCAGACCCAATGTACATCTGAGATCTTTCAGGTCAGTGATATTGAAAATGCAGTTTTTCAGGCACTGAAAAAGGAACTCTCCCTGCTGGATGCCCTCTATGGTGATATTCAAAAAGAAGAACAGGATTTGAAAGATGCCCACAAAAAGGCAAACCGCCACAAAACTCTTATGGAGCAGGAACTTAAAAAACTGAAAGGGGAGAAGATGCGGATGTATGAAGAATATGCGGCAGGGACGCTCCTACTGGATACCTACAAGCAGAAAAAGCAGGAGTGCGATAGGAGGATTTCAGAGGTGCAGGAGCAAATTGAACAATCCAAGGCGGAAGAATCTACTCAGAGCCTTATGCCGGGAACCGTGCGCGCAGCGGCAGAGCAGGCAGAAAATTTTCTGAATGGTACAAGACTTACGGCAAGCATGGTGTCAGCGTTCGTTGAAAACGTCTTTGTATATGGTGGTGGGCGCATTGTGGTACGGTTCAAATATGAGCAGAGCATCCAGGACGCTGCGAGAGCATTGCACAAGAGCTGAATTTCAAAAAAGGCTGCGTTGCCCATGTTGTAACATTAAAGAGTGTGTTATAATATGGGCAACAAAACAGCCGGAAAGAGGACATTATGAAAGCGATTCGATGGCTGTTAAAATCGGTGCTGGTGATTATGACCCTGCCACTGATCCTTACTGTATGGCTTATAAAGTGGTTTGTGGTATTCCTGCATCATTGTTCGGCATGGATTTTCTATTTGCTGGGTAGTGTGCTATTGGCAACGGCGATTCTTTCGTATCTTATGCAGCAGTCGCAAGGGATGGAAGCACTTCAAATGCTGATCGGTGGATTTGCGATTTTTATGATACCGCAGGTGGTCGGCAGTGTGGTCGTGCTTCTGGAACTGGTAGCAGTAATGCTTCGGCAGGTATGGTACATATAAAATAGGGAGGCGTACAGATAGTGAAATTGGCGGCAATTCATCATGTGGCGATTATCGTTTCTAACTACGAAAAAGCGAGAGACTTTTATGTGAACAAGCTGGGCTTTGCAGTTGTGAGAGAAAACTTCCGCAAGGAGCGGAACGACTGGAAACTGGATTTGAGTGTCGGTGACGGTGCCGATGCGATTGAACTGGAGATTTTTGCAGAGCCAAACCCGCCCAAGCGTGTAAACAGGCCGGAAGCCTGCGGTTTGCGGCATCTGGCGTTCCGGGTGGATGATGTGGAAGCTACCGTGGCAGAACTGGCTCAGATGGGAATTGAATGTGAACCGATTCGATTGGACAGCTACACCAAAAAGAAAATGACCTTTTTCTTTGACCCGGATGGACTGCCCTTGGAACTGCACGAGTGACCTTGAAAACATTTTAAGAAAATGTTATTCTTTTCTATAAGGATGGAGAAAACAGCAAAAGTAAACTGGGAGGATTATGTAAAATGGAAACATCAGTGTTGATTCAGGTTCCCTATGAATTGGAAAGTGCGTACAGTCCTCTTGAAGAACGAACAGACATTGACTACACAGTTATGTCGGTCGATAATTTTAATGTGGGCGATTTTTTGATAGGTTTGTATATTACCATATCATCTAATTCCATTATAACAGGTGTTGTAAGTGGAATGATATGGGATGTCATTAAAATCGTTTCACATGATGTTTTGGATAAATTGCGACAATCATCAAAAGAAAAAACAAGTGAAAAAATTTCTGAACAGCCCAATAAAGAAGATGGTGAACAAGAAACCTGTATTAAAGTATCCTTATGTGTTCGAGAAAACTCAAAAGATGAATATAGAATAGGTGCAGAGTATAGGATAAATAGGTATCTGAATAATGAAGATGTAAATAAAATAAGTGAAAATGTAGCGGGCCAATTGGCGGAAGCAGTGATATTACATTATGAAAAATAAGAATTATCTGAGTGACCAAATAAGGAATAACATTCCGAAACGTAACATTGAAGAAGGACGAGAAAGCGTTCGGATGTTTGTCGAAATGCTGAAAAAGCGGAAAATCAATGTAATTGATGAGGCAATCTTGAATCGCGCATACGAGGAAGAAGATTATGTTGATGAGAAAATGCTAGGATTGGTTCTCAAGGCTTTAAAAATTGATGAGCCAGTTCAATATATTCCTCGATATATAAGGAATATGAACGCTTTTTATGCAAATGGTACAAAAGTCGTTGTTGTAGATGAACTGCTGGAATATACACTTATATCGTTTCTTTTCACAATGTACTCACTTGAGAATAATAGAAGCGAGGAGAATGTAACTCGTTGCATGAAGAACTTTTACGTTCTGGAAGATTTGCAGAATGGAAAAAGAGAAATTGGGACACATAATGAAACGCAGCTTTATGAAATGTCTCTTCTCCCAGAAAACTTGATGCATACAGCAATGGATAACTACTGGACTATTTGGACTTTTTTGATAGGACATGAGTTATATCATGCTATTCATCCAGAAGATCGAAATGGAAAGGATACAGAATTAAGAGCAGATCAGTATGCCTATCGTTTGCTGATAAATTTAATAATGCAGCAGAAGAAAAACGAAGTGCCAGAAGAACTACAAGTGTTTTGGGAAGATCAATATTTATCACCGATAATACTATTTGAAATGTTTCGCTTGTTTGATGTGTATTCTGAACTAAAAGGGAAAGAGATTGTCTATCAAGATCATCCGACACCGAAAGAGCGACAGGATAATATTTTTTCGATGTTTAAAGATGACATCCCGGAAGAAATGAATACAGAAGAAGGAAACAAAGTACTGAACTTGATTCTGAACAGTAGCGAATACGCAGAGGACTGGCTTCGGTATAAAATTAGCAAGGGAAAACTTTGATAGTTAAAAAGTAACACTCGCCTAGATAAGAGAATTCTTCTCGACTAGGCGAGTGTTTTATTCTGTTAGAGTGATTTCATGTCAGAAAAAGCAAATTACAATGTCGAAAATTGCACATGAACCCATTCGAATATTGAAATAATATGGTAAATGTCAACAAATGTTGCCTTGATGTCGACGATGATTTATGGTATTATGAAAATATAACATAAAAACAATGGTGAATATGCTACTATAAGTGGTATGAAATCAAAATCGACAATTTGGTGAGTGCATTGAATCGTCCGAAAGTTGGTTTCTCTCAAGATAGTGTAATAAGAACAGCTTGGTTACTGATGCGTTGGTGTTTTTGAGATTATGGGATGTAAAAATGAAAAAAATAACAGAAAAAGAAAAATTTGAAGCAGGGAAAGCCCAGATGTATCAATATCTTGATAGTCAATATTTAGCTTGGCATATTGTTGCAGTAGAATCTATTAAAAAGTTGATACTCAATTTAGATGATTTCTATAGTGATATAACGGGAGAAAACCAACCATTGTCTATTGTGGAACATGAACAAATAAAAAACGAAGTTCGTATAGGGTGGATATTTGAAGCATTAAGTCATGCGGAACAAGCAATAGAGGATTTGTTCTTGTTTCTTATGTTATCAAAAAATATAGATACTTTTGTGAAGAATGTTGTAAATTATAATGCTACAGATGTTAAGCGATATATTTGGAATTTTAAGACAAATGATCCATCAAAATTTTTGGGAGAGTTTTTTCTTCCATATTTTGATTTGGATGATAGTTTGACATGGGCAGATCATCAAGATTGCTACATAGAATATAGAATAGCAGTTTTGAGAATGCAGACATATTTGACAGATTTAGTTTCTTTTCATAAAGAGCATTATCAAGATTATTGTCAATATAAGCATGGATTGGCAGTAGGATTAAGATATGGCAGGTATAGAAATGGAGAAACATTGACAAAAGGAGTACTGCAAACATTTGATAATCGCCCAATCAAAATTAAGAATAATACTACACCGGCTGCATTAATATTTAATCTGACACCAGAAACACAAGGGTGTTTAAGAGATTTATATAATGATTCTAACATGCTTCACTATTCACTTCACTCGTTGGATATTGATGAGATTATTAAAGTTACTGGAGAGGCCTACGAGTTGATTTCAGTGTTGCGACATAATTTAATAAAGAGGAGTAGATTGTCAGAACGCGATGAGTTTCATGAATGGGCTTTCCCATCTGGGCAGAGAGAAAAGATGATGCTTATGGGCTTCCCAATAGAAAAAGATTAGGGAGTTAGGAGAGAAAATTATGAGATTGGAAAAGGTTCGCATTAAAGGCTTCCGTAATTTTGATGATACAGAAGTCATATTCCAGAAAAAACACTTATTATCGGAGCAAATGATGTGGGAAAGTCTAATCTCCTATACGCTCTAAGAATTCTATTTGACAAAACAATTAGTGAACATGATTTAGAATTGACAGAAAGCGACTATAATGCTTATTCTGGTACAGATACTATTGAAATAACAGCATATCTATGCGAAGTAACAGAAGATTGCTTGTTAAGTACATTTGGAAGTGCCGTCAAAGATGGAAAAGTGGTTATAAGATATACGAATCAAAAAAATGGTACATATAAAATTTTGACGGGGTATGATGTCTCTACATTGTCTGAACTTCAAACAAGACAATATATTAAGAGATTAAACATGCAATATGTTGACACAAATCGCAATCTTTTTTCTTTTTTGAGCCGTGAGAAAATCAAGATACTTCAGATTGCAAAGGAAAAGCTTTCCGAAGAAGCAACGGCGTCAGACAGTCAAAAAATTAATGAGATTCAAAATAGTTTGGATAAAATCAATGAGAGTATAAGTTCGTTACAATACATTTCTACATCACTTGCACAGGTAAATCGTGAATTAGGGGAACTGTCTGTTCATAATGAAGATCAAGCAGTCCGATTTGTTGCGGGAGAAAGTAAAGCTGATAAAATGCTTGATAACTTGGTTCTCGCATATTCCACAGGAGATACTCCGTTATCGATAGGTGGAGATGGACGCAATAATCAAATATTCCTCGCGACATGGATAGCAAAACAACATTTGCAAAACAACATTGACCATGTTACTTTTTATGCGATTGAAGAACCTGAAGCACACCTTCATCCACATCAGCAACGAAAATTATCGGCGTATATTCAGAATAGTTTTGACGAGCAAATTTTAATAACAACACATTCTCCCCATATTGCATCTAAATTTGAGCCTGCAAGTATTGTGAGATTATATTCAGAAAATAAGTACTCGTTTGCTTCTTGTGGTGGTTGCAGTGAATTACTAAAAAGTGTATTTGATGATTTTGGATATAGGCTGAACGCTTTGTCAGCGGAAACATTTTTCTCAGATGGAGTCTTTCTTGTTGAGGGAACTTCGGAGGTGTTGTTTTACACAGCACTGGCAAGAGAGCTGAAACTTGATTTGGACAGGCATAATATATCAATTCTTTCGGTTGAGGGAGTAGGATTTAAACCTTATGTGGCTATTTGCAATGCGCTAAATATTTCGTGGGTTCTGAGAACTGATAACGACATATTTTCAAAAACAAGTGTTACTCCGGTAAAAAAATATTATGCTGGAATATCACGAGGAATTGGGATTGTTAAAGATATTGGTGATAATAAAACTGGATTGATTGAATATTGGAATCAGCATAGCAAAGAAAATGAATGGCCAAAAGATGCTGAAATTCCCGAAGAGGCTAAAAAGTTGAATGAATATATTAGGACAAATATCAAAGATTTAGGAATCTTTTTATCTGATGTGGATCTCGAAAATGATCTTGCCAGTAGTGAATTAAAAGATACGCTGATGAACCACTATGGAAAAAGGGATCATGATGATCTCGTAAACGCAATGCAAAAGAAAAAAGCAGAAAATATGATGGAATTCTTGACTAAAAACCATAAAGAACTTTCTTGTCTTGAAGAGAGCAAAATTGTAGAGCCTCTGACAAGCTTGATTCGTATTACAACGGAAAGGACAAGACCGGACAATGGTGAAAGAACCAACTGAAGAACAAAGTAAGATACTTCAACAGAAGGGCAATATTGTGATTACTGCTAAGCCGGGATCTGGAAAGACATATACAATAGTCGAAAAGATTGCCAGAGTGATTCCAGATTTGCCAGAATATAAAGGAGTAATTGCAATTTCATTTACTAATAAGGCAAGTGATGAACTAAAAAGAAGGTGTAAGCAAAGGTGTGCAGATACGAAGCAATCTTTTTTTGGCACTATTGACAAGTTTTATATTTCACAAATTATTATTCCTTTTTCAAGCCATGTTACGGGGAATATTACAGAATATGAGATTGTTGATAACATAGATGAGAGTAGCAAGTATGCACTGTTATTAGAAGAGCCTTTTTCCTCAAAGAAAGAGAGCATTCTGGTTGAAGGGTTACAAGAAGGTAAAATCTTTCTAAAATATACTGGTGAAACTGCATTGTACATACTAGAGAATGTGCCAGGTGCGATGCAATATATCAAGGCTAGATATTCTCATATTATTATCGACGAGTACCAAGATTGCGGTGAGATACAAGATAAGGTCTTTATAAAGCTTGTTGAGAGTGGATTAACAGGAATTGCTGTGGGAGATATAAATCAAGCAATATATGGTTTTACAAAACGATTCCCAAAATATCTGATTGCTCTGATGAAAAGAGATGACTTTGCTCGCTTTGAACTTAGTAAAAATCATAGATGTCATCCGAGTATATCGGAATACTCACTGTGTCTTTTTGGTGCATCAAAAACAGTGCCTAGAGAGAAAAGGGTTTTTAAAGTCGATATTTCAGGAGATGAGAGGAGCATTGCTGCGGCAATAGATAAATACCTTAACCAAATAAAAGATAAATATGGAATAGTGAGAAATAATCAGGTCGCAATTCTTTGTAGAAGTAATAGTACAGCTTTTAAGGTTGGAGAAAACCTAAGTACACCATATAAAATATTTGAGGAAACAGTGCTAGATAGAGATAACTCTGAATGGGGAAGATTCTTTCGAGATTTAATTTCGGCACGTTTTGATGAGTCGGTTTTTGCTGTCGATTACGCAGAACAACTTTTTTCTGAAGAACTGGAACCTCAAAAATATAGAAAAGCACTCGCGCTGTGCCAAAGTATATTTTCGAATTCGTTCGATGATTTTTGCAATGCAGAGGATAAGATAAAAGAACTTGCGGGACTGGTGTACGCACAAAAGGAAACAAAAGTAGCTTTGAATAATCTTCATTCAGTGATAAGTGATCCGCATCAGTTGAAAAATTACGTTCCGGCACGTGAAAACGAACTTAATATTATGACATTGCACAAATCAAAAGGATTGGAATTTAATATTGTTTTTCATATGGATATGTATAAATGGATAATTCCTAACGAGTTTGGCGATGAGTCGTCGGTTCAACAAGATTTGAATTTGCATTATGTAGGACTGACAAGAGCAAAAGACGCCTGCTATATTATGAATGGCACCGCGCGTTTTAGAAATAAGAAAAATGATTATATTTTTGCAGAGCCATCTTTATTTCTTAGTAAACCAGGACTTGCGGAAAGAAGAAAGGATGTCCGGTGGGAAATGTGATATTATGAACAAAACTGTATGAAGGCTATGCTATAAGTATGACGTATAATTTACATGATGGGGAAGAAAACAACGACCTCATAGTTGAGAGGATTCGTAAATCTTCTCGGCTATGAGGGCGTTTCATTCTGTAGGAATGTGAGAGTTATAGGCTGAGGGTTTCTACCCATGCAGACAAATCTGCCTTGCTGGAATAGGAGTTGAACACCTTACCATGCAGTAACTTTGCACCAGTGCAGCTCGGCGCAAGTTTTTCATTGGTTTTGCCCATGCCGCTGCCGCCGGAGGTGGCAAAGGGGATGATGGTCTTACCTTTTAAGTTGTAGCTTTCCAGAAATGTATTGATGATGGTGGGAGCAACATACCACCAGATAGGAAAGCCGACAAAGATGGTGTCATACTCGTCCATGTTATCACGTTTGGCGGCGATGGCAGGGCGAGAGTTCGGATTGCTCATTTCGATGGTGCTGCGGGATTTCTTGTCCATCCAGTTCAGATCGGCCTTGGTATAAGGAACTTCTGGCTGAATCTCAAAAATGTCTGCACCGATGGCATCTGCCAGATTTTCAGCAACTTTTGCGGTGACACCGCTGGCAGAAAAGTAAGCGACAAGTCTTTTACTCATGATAATGCACTCCCCCTTGACAATTTTGTATAAGATAAGTATAGCACGACAGGAAAGTAGCATCAAGCGGTTGCCCATGATATAACATCAATAGAAATGTAATAACATGAACAATTTCAAAGAGTGGAATTTTCAAGCTGTGATGCGCTTTTTCTGCTAGTCTTAACTCTAATTTTGTATCTTAACTTAAAAAGAGTTATAATGCAGAAGAAAAGTTAAGATGATCGAGAATAGCCGATGGATTCTGATTGTGGAACGGGCAGCGTTGTCCATAATATAACATCAACGACAATGTTATATTATGGACAACTGTTCGTAAAAATTTAAGGATTTTGAGGGAGTTGCACAGCTTGATATGAGAAGCGATTTATGGTAAGATGAAAGTACAGTAAGAGTTTATACGCTCTTGTTGAATCTACTGCGAGGAAGTGAATGCCGATGGAAAAGCAAAACACGGTAGAAAATCAGCTTGCCCACACGATAACTCAGACAGAGTTTGATTCGGACTATGATAAGACTGCCAAAAAGCTGCTGGCTAACAAGCAGATTTTGGCGCAGATTATGAAGGGCTGTGTAGATGAATACAGTGAATGTTCCGTAGACGAAATTGCTGAAAAGTATATTGAGGGGACTCCAGAGGTTGGCACGGTTGGCGTTCACGTTGATGATACAAACAGACCTCCGAAAGCTCCTGACGTAATAACTGGAAGCAACAATGAGGATTCTACGCTGACTGAGGGAACGGTGCGTTATGACGTTCGCTTTGATGCGATTGCTCCGACGGCAGCGAATGATGCAGCACAGCAGGATGTGATTCGTCTTATTATCAATGTGGAAGCGCAGACTGCTTTTAATCCGGGATACCCACTGACAAAACGTGCAATCTATTATTGCAGCAGAATGATTTCTGCACAGCACGGGCCGATATTCAAAAAGTCTGAGTATGGAAAAATCCGAAAAGTGTATTCTATATGGGTTTGTACAAAACCGTCCGATGAATTTCAGAATACGCTTACGCGGTATTCGATTCGGCCAGAACAGTTGATTGGAAACGCTGCCGAGAAATCAGAAAATTATGATCTGATGAGCGTGGTAACGATTTGTCTGGGAAAACCTGATACAGAAAACTATACAGGCATTTTGAAGTTTCTGGATGTGCTGCTTTCTTCGTCAAGAGCAGCTACGGAGAAAAAGAAAATTCTCGAAGAAGAGTTTGGCGTTGCAATGAGCGAAGAACTGGAAAGAGAGGTGCTTATTATGTGCAATCTTAGTCAAGGTGTCAAGGCCGAAGGTAGAGAAGAAGGTATCGGTATCGGCAGAGAAGAAGGCATTGGTATCGGTGAGATGCGGATGTTGATTAAGCAGGTGAGAAAAGGCCGCGTGACGGTTGAAGAAGCTGCTGAGGATGCTGAAATGACGGTCGAAGAATTTAAGAAAGTAATGGAAAACACCCCGTTGCAGGCCGTATAAAGCAAAAATTGTATAGAGTATAGAGATAAGCCCTACAAGGCTCAAATTGGTTCAAAAACCGATTGAAAGCCTTGCAGGGCTTATTTTTTTTCGCTTTTTTCAAATTTATTTGTGAAAAAAGTTGTCCAAGACTTGACATCGGGCGGAATTGACATTCTACGATGCGAATGGAAGCACCGTAAAAACAGAAACGATGGTGCTTCTTCCTACGATTGCGGCAAAGGATACCGTTTGGGTGTCACACAGTACGAATGTCTGGGGTGATAGTTCGAAAGAAAAAAATGAACGAGTCACGCGGGTCAGCTATAAACTGAACAGCGTTGTCTCCAATGCTGTATTTGTGGACCAGGAGGAAATACAGACCCCTTCTTCGTCGGAACTGGTGGTATCCAATCTGAGCCGCCCGAATGGTGCCAATAAAATAACTGGAATTGTTACAAATAAAGGAAAACGTAAAGTGACGGTGATTTTGTCTTCTGTCTATAAGTGTGGAAGTACGATGGAAGCAGGAAACAGCGCGGCAGTGAATTATCTTGCACCTGGTGAATCGATGGCCTTTGAAATTGATGCGTCCAATGAACCGGAAAAGTATGATTCTTATGGGGTCTATCCACAAGTGAATGCACTTTGGTAATGGCTGCTCTGCGAAACAAGCCTGATATGTAAAAATATGTAAAACGTCCCATGCCTGCACCACTCAGTGCGGACATGGGACGTTTTTTGGTAAAGGCCGAGCAACAAAACGAAGCCTTTTTGGAAGCAATGCCGGGCCTGCTGCTCGATCAGCAGGCGGATGCTTATTTTCGCTTATTCGGAGACGAAGACCTTGCGCAGGGCGGCGTTGGTCTCGATGATCTTGACCAGCAGGACGCCCAGCACGGTGCAGCTGATGAGCTCACCGATGCCGACGGAGATGCCGTTGGTGATGCAGGCCAGCCACAGCGGGGCCGAAGAAGACGGGTCGGGGAAGAGGACGGCGATCTCAATGCCGATGATGACGGCGTTGAAGAGCACCGGCGGCAGCGAAGCTGCCAGAGCCAGACCCTTGAAGCGGAGATCCCGCAGCTTGTAGGTCACAAGGCAGGCCAGCAGGGTGGCCAGTGTGCCGAAGATGACGTCCACGATGGTGGAACCCAGCAGGTTGGCCAGGAAGCAGCCCAGCACGACGCCGGCGATGTACTCCGGGCCGAACACGGGCAGCAGGCAGAGCGCCTCGGCCACGCGCACCTGCACTGCGCCGTAGGAGAACGGCTGCAATGCCATGCAGAGCACCACATAAATGGCTGCGACCACAGCGCAGCGGGCCAGCTTGCGGACAGACGAATTCTGATTCATAATACAATACTCCGGCGGATGGAATTTTGACCATCCGGGGACCGCCAGCCCCGGTGGTTTGGCCCGGCATGGTTTCGAGGTCATGCCGGGGAGCCTAAAATCCTAAGTTGCTCTTTAAGGAGCCGTACCCGCAGGCACAGCGTGAAGAATTATACCATAGTTTGGGCCGGAATGCAACGGCGATACGAAAAAAGACTGCCGCACAGCAGCAGTCTTTCCGTGATATGCTCAGTCTCGGGCCTTGCCCACATAGACCAGCGCAAGGGTGTCGGGGCCGGTGTTGGCGGAGACGACGCCGCCCAGCGGGAAGACGATGAGCGGGTCTTTGCCGAAGGCTTTGCGGCAGGCCCGGATGAGGTCGTCCTTCTGGGGAATGTTTGTGTGACCGATCATATAATCGAAGTCCTCCACGCCCTCGGTGCGCTTTTTGCACAGGTCGATCATGGCGGGGATGACCTTGTCGTCGCCGCGCACCTTGCTCTCCACCCTGGTCTTGCCGTCGATAAGGGTGATGATGGGGCGGATGCCCATCAGCTCGCCCATGACCGCGGCGGCGGCAGAGATGCGGCCGCTCTTCTTCATCTGCTTGAGGCTGAAGGGGCCGAGGACGATCTCGATCTTGTCCATCTGCGCCTCAAACTCGTGGATGACGTGGCTGATCTCCGCGCCGTTCTTCAGCTTGCGGGCCATCTCGCACACATACCAGCCGAAGGGCATGGAATAGGTGTGAGGGTCCAGCAGGTGGATCTTCAGGTGGTGCTCCGGGCGTTCTTCACGCAGCATCCCCTGCGCCATGACGGCGTTGTTGTAGGTGGAGGAGCCGGAGCGGTTGATGGGCACATGGATGACGTCCGTATAGCCTTCGTCCACGTACTGGCAGTATTTTTCGCAGAACTGCAGCGGGGTGATAGCAGCGGTGGAAGGGATGCCCTTTGCCGCGCGCATCTTCTCGTAAAACTCTGCGTTGGTGCAGCTCTCCCGCTCCACGTAGTCCACATCATCCAGCAGGATGTGGAAGCCCATAATGTCAATGCCGTATTTCTCGGCCAGCTCCTGCGGGATGTCGCAGGAGGAATCGGTCAGGATCGCGATCTTGCTCATAATGTCCCTCATTTCCATTCATAATCTCGTAAGTGGCCGTGGTCCAGCAGCTCCGGGAAATCCCACTGGCGCAGGACCTCGTAAACGCCCACGGCGACGCTGTTGGACAGGTTCAGGCTGCGGCAGGTGTCCCGCATGGGCATCCGGATGCAGTGGTCCTGATTGGCGGCCAGCAGGGCCTCCGGCAGCCCGGCATCCTCCCGCCCGAAGACGAGGTAGGCCCCGTCCGGGTAAGCGACGTCGGTGTAGCGCCGGGGCGCTTTGGTGGTGAAGTAGTAGAACGGGCCGCTGTTTTTGGCGAAGAAATCTTCCAGCCCGTCGTAATAGGTGATGTCCAGATAGTGCCAGTAATCCAGCCCGGCGTGCTTGAGCTTCTTGTCGTCGATGGCAAAGCCCATCGGCCCCACCAGATGGAGGCGGCAGGCCGTGCAGGCACAGGTGCGGG
>OGOU01000925.1_pt1 | contig 24114 bp, 26 predicted proteins | sample 1552721 | NCBI WGS metagenome assembly OGOU01 (sample SAMEA2580176, study PRJEB22360) | human gut metagenome | biome: human gut; feature: human-associated habitat; material: faeces | place: Denmark | collected 2008/2010
GCGGTGAGCCGGGTTGCTGTCTGTTGTAGTTTTTGGCGCAGTTTGTCGATGCCTTGTCCGGTTTTGGCTGATATGCTGAGGACAATGGCTCCGTGTGGAACTGAATTGTATTGCTGTTCAGATTCTTCGGAATTGGCAGTAACGTCATTGGATGCTGTCTCGGAAGGCTGTTCGGGACTTTCTGAATTGGCGGTGGCTACGAGTGGGACTGTCTCGGCTTGCTGTTTTGTGGGGGGGAGAAGGTCTGTTTTGTTGAGGATGAGGAGGGTGGGGGTGGCGGGGGCGTTTTCGTGAATTTGTTTGAGCAGCGGGTCGATGGTGTGCGGTTGTGTGGTGTCGCAGACGGCGAGGATGATGCTGGCTTTGGCAAGGGCGCTGATGGAGCGGTCGATACCGAGTCGTTCGATGGGGTCGTCGGTGTGGGGGCGCCCGGCGGGGTCGATGAGTCGCAGTGTGTGTCCCGAGGGTAGGTTTATGGTGTCTTCGATGGTGTCGCGTGTTGTGCCGTGGATGTCTGAGACTATCGAGCGGTCGTCTCCGGCAAGGGCGTTGAGGAGTGATGATTTTCCGGCGTTGGTGGGTCCGACAATGGCGGTGGGTATGCCGTTTTTGATGGCTTGTCCTGTGGCGAAGCTGTCGTGCAGGCGTGTGATGCGTGTGTGTATGTCGGTGGCGAGCTGACGCAGGTGTTGGCGTGAGGCGAACTGGACGTCTTCTTCGCTGAAGTCGAGTTCGAGCTCGACAAGCGATGCGAGTTCGACGAGTTGGCTGCGGAGTTTTTCGAGTTGCTTTGAAACTGAGCCGCGCATCTGGCTGAATGCGAGACGTTGGGCTGCGCGCGATGTGGATGCTATGAGGTCGGCGATGGCTTCGGCCTGCGTCAGGTCGAATTGTCCGGCTATGAATGCGCGGCGTGTGAATTCGCCGGGCTCGGCCAGGCGTGCTCCGGCGGCTATGAGCGCGGCTATCAGTTCTTGCTGGATGTATGCCGAGCCATGGACGCTGATTTCGACGGTGTCCTGTGCGGTGAATGAGTGTGGTGCGCGGAATATAGTCGCTATTGCCTGGTCGAGTGGCTGTCGGTGTGTGTCGAGTATTGTACCGAGGTGTGCGGTGTGGCTTTTGGCGTGTAGCAGGGGACGTCCTTGCCATATTTTGTCGCTTATCTGTATGGCTTCGGGGCCGGATATGCGTGCAGTGGCTATCCCTCCGACGCCCGGCGGGGTTGATATTGCGCAGATGGTGTCGTTGATTTCGGTCATGGTTGAGGGGTTGTTGTTTGTGATGCCGGTGTTATCGGCTGATGCAGCGTTCCCAAAGTGGGAATGATGCTTGTGATTCGATGCTGTTTTCGATGTCGTCGGGGAGTGTTGCGAAGAAGTCCATGCCGGTTTCGGCTTCGACCCGGTCGACTGTGCAGACAGCGGCTTGCATGCCGCCTGGAACTTGTGCGTTGGGCATTATGAAAGCAATTGCACGCGGGGGATGTGCGTAGGGTGCGAATACGATTTTGAAGAATCTTTCGGGGACGGCGACTTTGTTCTGTCCGATAGTCCGTGTAAGCCGGTCGGTGGTTATGGGGCCGCTGATTATAATCAGCGCTGAATCGCGTTGTGCCCACCGACGGCATTTTTCTTCGAGTTTTTTCCACGAACCGGAGTTGAGTTTTTTGTTTTGCGGGCAGATGTTTGTGAGCAGAAAGCAGTCTTGCATTGCGCGTCGGTCCCATTTCATGTCTCCGGCGGGACACATGTGCCCGCGGTCGAATCCCGAGTTGCGGTAGTCGTCGGTTGTGGGACATGAGCTGACGGCGGGGTCGGACGAGAATTGTCTCTGACGCTCGATGGGTCCGTCTGTTTCGGTGTCAAGTAGTTCCCAGCATACGTAGTTGGGGATATGAAGCTGCGGGTTGAATCCTACTTTGAATCCGTAGTAGTTGATTTCTTCGTTGGGTGTTCCCGGTGGTAGAATAACTTGCTGGAGTCGTGTCGCGCGGGTGTCGGGAGGGAGGGGGCGTCCTGCGTTGGTGGGCTGGCAGGATGCAAGTGTCACGATAAATGTTATGGCAAGGAGAAGATGTTTTAGCTTAAACATAGTGATGATGCTGGTGTGTGGGGGCGCTTGGGTATTTCAGAGTTGCAGAGGTTTGAAATCAGGATATTTTATGTCCCAGAGGAAGAGTGCGTGCGCGGGCATTGATTCACCGGCTGCCGAGCGGTCAAGTCTGCCGATTACATCGAGAATGCAATGTGGGGCCATTTTGTCCCTGCCGATGTCGACGAGTGTTCCGGTTATGGCCCGTACCATGTTGCGCAGGAAGCGGTCGGCGCTGATTTCGAAATACCATTGTGTGGAAGATGTCTGTTGCCACTGAGCGCGTCGTATGTCGCAGATGTTGGTTTTGGTGTCGGTGTGGAGTTTGGAGAATGATGTGTAGTCGCGTCGGCCGACAAGCAGTACTGCGGCTTGTTGCATGGCGTCGAAGTCGAGTGTTGCATGTGTCAGCCATGAGCGGTCGCTGAGGAAAGGGTCTTCGGCGGTGTGGATGAAGTATCGGTATGTGCGTTCGGTGGCGTCAAAACGTGCGTGAGCGTCTTTGGCAACGGGTGTTATGGCTTGTATGGCGATGTGCGGGCGGCATAGTCCGCACAGGGCACGCCTTAGCCCTTCGCGGCGAAAGGGGTCGTTGTAGGTGTCAGGAAGGTCGGCGTGTGCTATCATCATGCGTGCGTGTACGCCGGTGTCGGTGCGCCCGGCGCCTGTGACTGCGATGTCTGTGCGTGTGACAATGCGCAGTGCGTCCTGAATTTTTTGCTGTACGCTTGGGCGGTCAGGCTGTATTTGCCAGCCGTTGAATGACGCTCCGTTGTAGCTTAGCTGAATGAAGTGTCGTGACACCGTATTTAGTCTTTTTCGAGGTAAGTGTAGCCGTAAAGTCCCGAGCGGTATGTCGAAATGAAGTTGCGGCCTTCTTCGGGAGTGATTTTGCCGGCTTTCATAGATGCGGTTACCCATGCTTCGACGTTGCGCACAAGTTTCTTGGGTGAGAACTGCACATAGTCAAGGACTTCGGCCACGGTTTCGCCGTCGATAATCTGGTCTATCTCGTATCGGTCTTTGTAGACGCTGATGTGCACGGCGTTAGTGTCGCCGAAGAGGTTGTGCAGGTCGCCGAGGATTTCCTGATATGCGCCGACGAGGAATACGCCGAGGTAATATTTTTCGTCGGGGCGAATCGAGTGTACGGGTAAAGCGGGAGTTGATTCGCCCTGGGTAATGAAATTGGCTATTTTGCCGTCCGAGTCGCATGTTATGTCCTGGATGGTGCATGTGCGGGTGGGGCGTTCGTCAAGGCGCTGTATAGGCATTATGGGAAATACCTGGTCGATGGCCCACGAATCGGGCAGAGACTGGAACAGCGAAAAGTTGCAGAAGTATTTGTCAGGGACCATGCGGGCGATTTTGCGTAACTCTTCGGGAGGATGTTTCATCGAAAAGGCCATTTCGCCGACCTCGCGTGCAATCGACCAGAATAGCTTTTCAATTTGCGCGCGGGTTTCGAGCGTAAGCAGACCCAGCGAGAAAAGGTCGAGGGCTTCTTCGCGAATCTGCAGGGCGTCGTGCCAGCTTTCGAACAGGCGCTGATGGTCAAGCTTGTCCCAAATTTCGTATAGTTCGCGGGCCAGCTCGTGTGCGCCTTCGGGAAGTGTGTCGTTTTCGCGCCAGGATGGCAGGGTCGCCGTTTCGAGTACTTCGAATATCAGCAGCGAGTGATGTGCGGTGAGAGAGCGGCCGCTCTCGGTGATGATGTTTGGCTGGCGAATATTGTTCTTAGTGCATACGTCAACGACAGCGGATACCGAGTCGTTGGCGTATTCCTGAATTGAGTAATTCATCGAAGACTCGGAGTTGGACGATCGTGTGCCGTCATAGTCGACGCCGAGACCGCCGCCAATGTCGATGAAGTCAATGTCGAATCCCTGTTTTGTAAGCTGAACGTAATACTGAGTGGCTTCGCGCAGGGCGTTTTTGATACGTCTTATCTTGGTAATCTGACTGCCTATGTGGAAATGAATAAGCTTCAGACAGTCTTTCATGTCCTTGCGGTCAAGGAAGTCAAGAGCTTCGAGCAACTCGGATGAGTTAAGTCCGAATTTGGACTGGTCGCCACCGCTTTCGGACCATTTGCCTGAGCCGGTAGACGACAGCTTGATGCGTATGCCTATGTTGGGGCGGAGATTCATTTGCTGGGCAATACGGGCAATCAGGCGCAGCTCGTTCAGCTTTTCGACCACAAGATATATGCGGCGTCCCATTTTCTGGGCCAGCAAAGCCAATTCGATGTAGCTTTGATCTTTGTAGCCGTTGCATATTATCAGAGCGTTGTCATTGATGTTGGTGGCGAGTACGGCATGAAGTTCGGGCTTGGAACCGGCTTCGAGTCCGATGTTGAATTTTTTGCCGTAGCAGACAATTTCCTCGACCACCTGACGCATTTGGTTTACCTTTATGGGATAAATCATGTAATTCTGAGCCGTATAGCCGTACTGTTCGGCGGCTAAGCGGAAGCATGTCGAAATTTTTTCGACACGGTTGTCAAGGATATCCGGGAAACGCAGAAGCACCGGCGAGGAAATGTCACGGACTTGTAGCTCGTCCATAATATCGCGCAGGTCGACCTGAGCATACCCCTGTTTGGGTACGACGGCGACATGTCCCTTGTCGTTGATGGTGAAATAGTTGCGGCCCCAGCCGCTGATGTTGTACAGCTCAGCGCTGTCCTCGATGCGCCATTTTCTCATTGATATGTTCGCTTATGGTGAATTTTTATCGTACAAAGGTACGAAAAAATTCGGGTACTCGTGGGCATTGAGCCGACTTATATTGTGCGTGCGTTCCATGAGTCGTCCTGAGTCGTCCACATGAGTCGTCGGAGAAGTGGCGGTGTCAATCCCTGACGCACTGAAGATCAAAATCCGTTTGAAAGGGTAATAGAGCGAGCAACCCGGGAGACATCAGTCGCCTTCTGAGCCTTCGACGAGGGCCGGCTCCTCGGCACCGGGTGCGTGCCGGGTGATGATTTCGGGATTAGAGGCATCAAGCTCTTCCCAGTCCTCGACACCTACCGATTGTGCCTGCGCCGTGGTTATGGGATAGTGCTCGAGTACATCGTCACCGTTGGGGGTGTCGACATGAGTATGATAGTTCAGCCATCCTATATACGTTAATATTCCCATCATTATTACAGCGACGATAAGTCCGGCGGCGAGCCACAGACCCCATCCGCGGTCTTCTGGATTGTTGTATGTAGTCATAGCGGTATGTTCTTCAATGATTATTTTGTTTTAATTTTATAACAAATTTTAGGTGTCTTGGTTCTGAATTTTGTGGCTTTAATGGAAATATGTTAACTTTGTAGCCGATAATGGTGCCGGGGAAAAGCAAGTCCTTAGCTGCGGCACAGAATACTTGATTTATGGAAATTATTGATTCAATCAAAGATATACTTGTCGCTGAGAGCCGGGCCATAGCGTCTATTCCTGTTACCGATGCCTTTGGCCGTGCGGTCGAACTGATAGTCGAACATGTGCAACACCGTGGCGGCAAACTTGTGACTTCGGGCATGGGCAAAGCCGGCCAGATAGCGCAGAACATAGCCACAACGTTCTCGTCGACGGGTACTCCGGCGGTTTATCTTCATCCCGGCGAAGCCCAGCACGGCGACCTTGGCATACTCCAGCCCAATGATGTGTTGCTGCTGATTTCAAATTCAGGCAAGACTCACGAAATCCTTGCGCTGGTCCATCTTGCCCACGGTCTGTATCCCGAGATTCCGATGATAGTCATCAGCGGGAATGCCGATTCGCCTCTCGCCGAGAATGCGGATGTCTTTATCCATACCGGCGGAGCACCCGAGGTTTGTCCGTTGGGTCTCACTCCCACCACATCGACTACGGTAATGACTGTTATCGGCGACATACTGGTGGTCAATACCATGCGTGTCATCGGATTCACCCGCGAGGACTATGCCCGCCGGCATCAAGGAGGATATCTGGGAGGCGAGGCCCGAGGCGATTCCAAGATTGTTTAAGCTGATAATTTAATTCCTATGAAAAAATTTTTTATTATAGCAATAGGTGTGCTTTCAGTAACGATGTTCAGTTGCAGGCACAACTCGTCAGATACGAATAAAGACGAAGCCGATGAGGATACCATTGACTACAAACTGAATCTTGATGCGCTCAATCAGCCTGAAAACCAGAAAGATAATACCGGAGTCCCGGCGCCGGATGCCGAATCTGTGACAAGTGTTTCGGCACCCGAAATAGCCTTGGTCGAAGGAGAATCCACCGTAGAAGATGTTGCTGCGCAAAAATCGCGGCCGGCCAAAGAAAATAAAAGGACCGCAGAAGTTGCCGCACCTGCAGCCGTCGATGCTCCGGCTGCAGAAGTAAAAGCCCAGGAACACAAAACGTCAGGCGACCAAACCTTGGACTTGCCAATGGTCGAGCAAAGACCAACATTCCCCGGTGGAGATGCAGCTTTGTACAGGTGGCTTGCCAGTCATTTGAATTATCCCAATGATGCTGCCGAACAAGGCATAAGCGGCAAAGTCATTGTGAGCTTTATTATCAAAAAGGACGGTTCAATATCATCGGTCCGTGTGCTAAGAAGCAAACATCCTTCGCTCGACGCTGAAGCGCTCCGTGTAGTCAGAAGTATGCCCAAATGGACTCCGGGACGTAACAACGGAGAGCCGGTGAATGTCCGGTATTCACTTCCTATTAATTTCAGATTGCAATAACATTATTTTTTTCTATAAACTACGAAAAAACATATAACTATGAAAAAACTTGTACTGTTAACCGTCATTTTAGTATCTTCACTTTTGTCAGTCCGGGCTGTAGCCCGGGACTCGGGGCCGACTTTCCCCGGAGGAGGCGAAGCCCTGGATGACTTTTTAAGTGACAATGTAATATACCCTACCGCTGCTCTGAAAGCCGGTATAGAGGGAATAGTGACCGTCAAGTTTAATATCGGCGTCGACGGCTCGGTAAGTAATGTCGCTGTCGATGAGGACGAAACCGGTAGTCCGGCACTTCGTGCCGAGGCAGTGCGTCTTATAAAAGCCATGCCCAGATGGATTCCCGCTAAGAAAAACGGTAAATCGGTATCCACCGAATACCTTATTCCCATAGAATTCAGTATTTTTGACCATAAGGGATATGCCTCCGTTTTTAAGGTTACCGAAATACAGATTATTGATGTCGTCGATGGCGATGACGTACTCGTTCCTGAAAACGAAGTCAAATATAATATTTACGGTAGCCTTAGCCGAAATGAAGGATTTGAAGATCTTCAACGATCATCTGTTGTCAAAGAGGTAATTGTTGAAAATCCTCAGCCAAAGCCTATGACCCCAAAAGAAGAAACCGTTTATGAGATTATCTTTTGCGAAATGAAACCTCAGTTCCCCGGCGGTGATATGGCTATGTATAAGTGGATTCGTGATAATATAATTTATCCGGCTGCCGCCCGTGAAGAAGGTGTCTCCGGAAAGGTCATTGTCAGCTTTATTGTCGAAAAAGACGGCTCGATAAGCGACCCGAAGGTCGTCAGGCGCAAACATCCCTTGCTTGACGCGGAGGCTCTGAGGCTTGTCAAAAATATGCCTAAATGGACTCCCGGCAAAATGAATGGGAATACAGTCAGATTGCAATACTATTTACCTGTAACATTTAAATTAGACCAATAACATTTAAATTATAATAGATGTCAACAGCACTGTCCGGATCAGCTCCGGAAATTAATATGCAGGCCCCCGAAGGCATGCGCGTAGCCATTGTCACTGCACAGTGGAATAGTAAAATCACACACCGTTTGCGCGATTCAGCAGTACGCCAACTGCGTTTGTGCGGTCTCGAAATGCATCAAGGCATAGACCTGTATGATGTCCCCGGCGCCGTCGAACTCAACTTTGCCGCAGCACGCCTGACACAATGCGGGCGTTATGATGCCATCATCGTTTTCGGCTGTGTTATTCGTGGCGGGACGCCGCACTTTGACTACGTATGTCAGTCTGTGACGCAGGGTGTGACATCGCTAAATATCGAAGGTCAGGTACCAGTGATTTTTGGCGTGCTCACCGTCGACAGCGAGCATGACGCCATGGTGCGCTGCGATGGTACTGAGGCCGACAAAGGAGCTGAGGCTGCTCAGGCAGCCGTTGCCATGGTGCGCTTTGCACAATCTGTAAAAAAATAAAAATGACACCGGCGGGGCAAAAGACAACGGTTTCGGTGGTGATTCCGGTACATAACCGACCTGAACTGATTGTGCGCTGTCTTGACAGCGTTGCTGCCCAGACTGTTCTGCCCGACCGTCTTATAGTTGTCGACAACGCGTCGACAGATAATACACGTAGCGAGATTGAGAAATGGGCGCAGGCTCACAAAGATTCCCGACTGGAGATACGCATCGCTGACGAAGCTCGTCCCGGGGCTCCGGCTGCCCGTAACCGAGGTCTGGATTCGGTCGACAGCGAGTTTGTAGTGTTCTTCGATTCGGACGATGTGATGCGCAGCTACCTAATCGCCGAACTTCACCGGACCATTGAGGCAAATCCCGACAATGATATTTATGCGTGGAAGTCGATGGTACGATGCGTATCGGGCCGCACTTATCAACGCAAATTTATAGGCCGAGACCTGTGGAGCAGTCAGATTTATCATGCTTTTCTTAGCACCCAGTGTTATGCCGTGAGGACTTCGGTTCTCGTGGCATCGGGGAAGTGGAACGAGAATCTTCCATGCTGGAACGATTGGGAACTCGGCATACGTCTTATGCTGAAAGGAGCCCGTGTCTGCGGTATTGATAAAGTCTTGGCAGACATCTATCCTCAGAACGAATCTATCACCGGAACGGATTACAGCAGTCGCGCCGGACTTTGGGAAAAGGCTATTGAAGCATCGGAGGCAGATATTAAGGCCTCGGACCATAAGGATGTTGCGCGTTTTGTCGATATGATGTACTATCGGCGTGCGTCGCTTGCCGCGTTATATCGCCGCGAGGGCAACAATGACCTTGCAGCACCACTTCTTGCGAATGCCTTGCGTCCTTACAAAGGCATCAGACGTTTTTTACTCAGGACTACATATTTGTTGACATCCCGAGGGATACGCGGAGCATACCTTTTATGGGTATGAAAACTGCGCCGGAGTCCGTTTATTTTATTTTAGCTGATACCGGAATGATGACTACGTCGTATGCCGTGGCTTGCGCTTTACTGCGGACCGGCGCCGACAGACGGTAGTACATGACAAACTGCTTGTCCCAGCTCGGAAATGTCAGCAGGCGGCGTTGGCCGGGAGGCAGGTCGACGCTTATTGCCACCCGACGGCGATGCAACTGCCGCCCTGCAATGTCGCGGTATTCGATATCGACAGTAAGTGATGTTATAGTGCTGTCTGCGCTGAGATTGGCCGCGTAGAACGATTCGGTGCGCGACCGCAGGGTCTTCTCATATCCCGATATGCGTACAAAGCCGGATGTGGTGACACTGTCAGTCGTGAGCGTGCTGTCGGCAACGACTGTCGAGTCGGGGCGTACTTTGACATGCTGACGCGTGGTGCGGACTCGGCGCGCCTCGCAGACTTCGGCCCAAACAACAATGGCCGCTATCAAGGAAAACAATATCAGGATGCGTCTCATAGGTCTTATAGGACAAGAGGATTATCGGCGTCCGGGTAGGGCGTAGGATAAAGCCGTCGCGCCCCCTGCAGTCCTTGAGGACGTGTGTCGACAGTACGGACCGAAAAACGGAACATGTATGGGATAAGACGGTAAAGATTGACCGAGAGCCCTTTTTTATAAGAGGCAAATTCGAGCCATGAGGCATTGTCGCTGACAGTGATGGCAAGCGAAGTCATTCGCGAACTCCGCCCCTTGTTGTCGATTTTGCGTGCCATGTGCGCGTCATAAAGGCCGGGACGAGCGCCGAGTCTGATTTCGCCGACCGTAATTGGCATCGGAATACTCAGGTCCTCGCACGAAAACAGTTTCATATCGAACGTTGCCTCCCCGCTACGCGTTATGGCTAAGATGACGCCGTCCGAGGTCTGCCATACGCCTTCGACAGGCGCAGGTGTACGGCCTTGGGTCCGTGCATCAAAATAGCGTGCCGCCTCGATTCGTGGCGAACTGACCACGGACGTCTGCCCAAACGAATCTGTCCCCCAGACAGACAGAACTAAAGTCAGAAGCACCCCCACGATGCGTTGCCATACACTATGCGATGCTGTCATATCGAGCTGAATTTATAGGCGAAGCCTACCGAGAGTATTTCTTTGACCTGAAGTTTGTGCCAGTGGGGTTCGTCGGCAATGCGCGGCGTAGCCGTGTCATAACGTGCGTGGCAGTATATCTGCGTTGTCAGGAAGCGGTTTATCTCCATGACAAGGGTGTTCTCCCAGTCGGCCTGCAGCTGTCCGTAGTCGGTGAACGTGAACAGACGCGAGTTAAACTTGATGTTGCTGCAAATCTTCCACATGAGCTTGAACTCGCCCGACGAACCGAACTTGCTATGTGTCTTTCGGTCTTGGTCTATGTCGTAGTCAGCGTGGTTCATAGACATGTCCGTGCATACACGCAGGTTGTAAGTGAAAAGCGATATCGAAGCGTCGAAAGTGAATGTTTTCTTCGTATTGGCGTAGTTGTATGTCATACCAAGACCGATGTTGAGTTCAGCCGGCGACAGAAATGCTGACTGCACTTTGTCCGTATTTTTAAGATACGATTTCAGCAGCTGTGTCTTGAACTGCGCTGTCAGCGAGTAGTACCACCGATGAGCGGCCTTGTAGCCGAGTGTGCTGTTTATCTGCAGCAGATCTTCTGAAATTGAATAATTGCGCAGCGAGTCGTCGGGAGCTGAGTTTAGACCGAGTTTATATCGGAAACTGTTCTCGAACAATAGATTGGGGTGGAATGCGGGATTGAGTTTGACATCGTATCCAATCTGCATTAGCATGTTCAGGTTGTTGTTTCCGCCCTGATACCAGTTGGGCGAGATGTATGCCTGCGAAAACTGCAGCGAAGCAGCGAAGTCGCGAATCCAGTGTCGGTTTTTCATCTCAGGATTTGGAATGAATACCGGATCGCCGGGAGTGACTTCGTGTATTTTGATGGTGTGGTCTTTGGGGTCGACCTGTGCGACGTAGCGCTTGGGCGCAGCCGGAAGCAACGACAGATTGTAGGGGACAAAGTCGGGATGAGTCAGCGCAAAAGACTGCATGAAGCGCAGCTGGCGGTCTTCGAGAACACCGGCTTCCTCGACCCAGCGCAGGGCTTCGTTACCGCTGATTTCAGGTGCGAACGGGTCGTATTGTCCAAAGAAGCGATAAGTCGTGTATGTAGGAGTGCGGAAGAACTGCGGGGGCAGAGAACTGACGAATATCCGTGGTTTGGCCGTGACGCTGTCTTGCGACAGCGAGTCAGAGTCTTCTATGAACATTCCGTTCTCGATGTCAAGTGAGTCGATGTCCTCGGGCAGGTCGGAGGCGATTCCGGATACGGGAGCCGAAGACGCCGGAATGCGCGCCGTAGACAGACGGACGGTATCAGTGTTTGCAGCAGCCGCTGCCTGTATCGAAGGTGATGCGGCAAAAGCAGCTGTGGCCAATGTTACGGCAAAGATATGTTTCAGAAAAGAGATGGTTTTCATTTCAGAGAGGTAGGAATGAATGCTGAATCATGAATTCATTTGTCGGACAAACTTTTTGTCGCGGTGTACAGGCATACAGTTCCCGGAAAGAATGACTTGTAAGCTGCATCGGTCAGACCGGCCCGGGTCATCATCGCAGTCATGGCTCTGCGCGACGGGACAGCACGTATCGACTCGGGAAGATACGAATAGGCCCGCGAGTCTTTTGACAGCAGTCTGCCCATGGCGGGAATTATTCCTCGGGTGTACATATTGTAAAAGGGACGCACCAGAGTCGAGGCCGGAACGGTGAGTTCGAGGACAAACAGACGACCGCCCGGACGGAGAACGCGCAACATCTCGGCATAACCCTTGTCCAGATTTTCGAAGTTGCGTACGCCGTATGCCACCGTCACCGTGTCAAAACTATTGTCGGCAAACGGCAGAGCCAGAGCGTCCCCGACACAGAGCTTTACGCGTGACTCAAGACCGGATTTGGCTACTTTGTCACGCCCTATTGCAACCATGCCTTCGGACAGGTCAATGCCGGTTATGTGTGCTTCGGGCATTTTGTGAGCCAAAGCTATGGCGACGTCTGCTGTCCCGGTGGCGATGTCGAGGATTTTATTAGATGTACCCTTGGCCGCCGCGCTGACAGTGCGACGCAGCCACACGCGGTCAAGACCGAATGTCATCAGGCGGTTCATGCGGTCGTAGGCTGGTGCTATGTTGTCGAACATCATGGCAACCTGATCGCCTTTGGCGCAGCCCTTATTGTTGTAGGGCTTTATGTTTTCAACATCACTGGCTTGGGACATGGTTATCGGAAATTTGTGCTTTATGTTTACCGACAATGTTGTCAGAATATGTCTCGGACAACATTGTCGGGTAAGGTGCTGAAATGTGTATGCCGTGAATGGTGAACCGACTTTCAGAGGCCGTTGAGACAGTCGAGAACGTTGAGCTCGATGCGACGGGTCAGATCTGCGTCGCTGTTTTTGGCAAAATGTTCGCCGGTAAGGTGTTCGTATAGCTCGATATAGCGGTCCGATATGCTGTTGCAGACTTCGTCGGTCATTTCGGGAACTTTTTCGCCGGGACGGCCCATAAAACCGTTTTCGATAAGCCATTGGCGGACAAACTCTTTGGAAAGCTGACGTTGGGGCTGTCCGGTGCGCTGACGTTCTTCATACCCGTCGGCATAGAAGTAGCGCGACGAGTCGGGCGTATGGATTTCGTCTATGAGTATCACTTTGCCGTCGTGTTTGCCGAACTCGTATTTTGTGTCTACCAGGATAAGTCCTTTGTCGCGAGCCATAGAACTGCCGATTGCAAAGAGTTTCAGAGCATAATCCTCGACGGTTTTCCAGTCTTGTTCGGAGACGAGTCCGCTTTCGATTATTTCTTTAACCGAGATGTTCTGGTCGTGGCCTTCGTCGGCTTTTGTTGTGGGTGTAATGATAGGGGTGGGCAGAGGGTCGTTTTCGTGGAGACCTTCGGGCAGAGCAACACCACAGATTTGACGTTCGCCGGCGGCGTAAGCACGCCAGGCGCTTCCGGCGATATACCCGCGGACAATCACTTCGACTTTAAGACCTTCGGCTTTGATGCCTACGGATACCATCGGGTCGGGGACGGCCATTTTCCAGTTGGGAACTACTTCGCTTGTAGCATCGAGCATATAGGCGGCGAGCTGGTTCAGTACCTGACCTTTATAGGGAATACCCTTGGGAAGAACTACATCGAAGGCCGAAATGCGGTCAGTGGCTACCATTACCATCAAGGTATCTTTGATGTTGTAGACGTCGCGGACTTTGCCGTGATAGAGCGATACTTGGCCCGGAAATTTAAAGTCGGTTTCTGTCAGTGTCGGTTGGGTTTTCATTGTTATATGTGATTAGTTTGATGGTTCGTCTTGCGTTGTTGGATCATCGTCGGTTGAGCCGGCGTTTTTCTGTGCCAGGTCATAGCGCTCGTAGGCTTCGACTATGCGCTGTACAAGGTGGTGTCGGACGATGTCTTTTTTGGTGAATTCGATGCGGCCTATACCATTGACGCCGTTTAGAATCTTAAGTGCCTGCACCAGACCCGAGGTTGTGGTGCGCGGAAGGTCAATCTGTGTGATGTCGCCGGTGATAATCATTTTGGAATTCATGCCCAGACGTGTCATAAACATCTTGATTTGGTGTACGGTGGTATTCTGTGCTTCGTCAAGGACAATGACGGCGTCGTTGAGTGTTCGCCCGCGCATGAATGCCAGAGGCGCAATCTGTATCACTTTTGTGTCCATGTATTCCTTAAGTTTGACGGCCGGAATCATGTCTTCGAGAGCGTCGTACAATGGCTGCAGATAGGGGTCGATTTTGTCCTTCATGTCACCGGGCAGAAATCCGAGTTTCTCACCGGCTTCGACAGCTGGTCGCGAGAGTATTATTTTGCGTACTTCGCGGTTTTTGAGTGCGCGTACAGCCAAAGCTATGGCAATGTACGTCTTGCCTGTGCCGGCAGGTCCCATGGCGAAAGTCAGGTCGTTTTTCATAAAGGCTTCGACCAGCTTCTGTTGGTTTGGCGTGCGGGCTGTTATCGGCTTGCCGTTCATACCATAAATTATGGTGCCGTCAGTGGTAAGCTCTTTGGGCGATTCTCCTTTGACGATGTCGAGGATGTTCTCTTCGGACAGACGGTTGTATTTTTCGGCGTGCGCGGCAAGTTCTTTGATTTTTTTTTCGAAGTCGCTTGTTTCTTTGTCTTCGCCTATGACCTTGATTACGCTGCCCCGCGCTGTGATTCGCAGCTTAGGGTATAGGTTGCGTATAAGGTGCATATTGGCGTTGTTGACGCCGTAGAAAACCAGCGGGTCTACCGAGTCGATAATTATGATGCGTTCAATCATAGTGCAAAGTTAGTGAAAAAAACGATAGCCGGGGCAAAACGGCCTTTGCTTTATCAACAAGAGAGGCCTGATATGTGTTCGTCGGCTTATGCGGGATCGGCCTTGAGGCGAATACGCCCTTTAGCTATGGGTTCTGTTCAGACCTTGCCATGGCATCGAGAACCATGTGCGATATGTGTGCTATGATGGCTTCGGTCTCTTCGAGGCTATAAGCCGAGTCTTTGATGAAGATGGCCAGTGCGTACGAGCGTCCGTCCGGCAAGTGTATGTATCCGGCATCGTTGACGGCAATTAGACGCCCGGTCGATGTATTGGCGGGCCCGGTGCCGGTCTTGTGTCCTATGACGGCTTTCGAGTCCTTGAAGGCAGCGGGGATACGGCCTTTGCCGGTTTGGCAAGTTTCGACAATTTGTTTGATTTGGCGTGCGTAGGCATTGTTTTCGTTGACATCGAAGTCCCTGAACATTCTTGCAATAGCCTGAGGGGTAGCGACGTTGTCGTATGAGAGCATGGGGTCGCGGTGCATGTCGTTTTCGGTTCGGCTGATGGCGACTTCTTCGTATTCCTCGGTCTTAAGCAGTGAGTCGACGGCGGCGGGACCTCCGCAGTATTTTATGAGTATGTCGGCGGCGTTGTTGTCGCTGTATCGCAGCGAGTAGTCCAGTAGTTCGGCGAGTGTTATGTAGTGGTATTTGTCGGCGGGATATTTTTCGAGCATGGGGCTGTACGTGTCGGTGTGCAGATCTTCGGGACCAACGGGCAGACTTGTCTGCAGGCTTTCGTCCGACTTGCGCAATTTGTGGCCTAAAGCGAGAGCCAAGGGAAATTTCATAACACTGAGCATCGGAAAAGAGTCTGTGGCATTGATTCCGGCAGGGCCTGCATCGGTCTCGATGGCCACGCCTACGCGTGCGTCGAGTGTCGCTACATAATGTCGCAGCGAGTCGCTGAGAGCAAGCATTGCAGGGTCGTCAGGCAGCGCGGGTATTATTCCGGAACCGCTTGCAGTGTCGGGCGTGATGATGACTTTCATTCCGCAGCCTACCATTTGGCGCAGATGCATGAGTTTTTCGTTGGGCATGCGTATGCAGCCTTCGCTTTCGCGCCGCCCTATTGATGTAGGGCGGTTGGTACCATGTATGCCTATGTGAGTCGATTGCGGGGCTTTGAGTCTGAAAAACCATGGCCCATAGGCGCCTCCGTATCGGTTGCGGCTCGGCGACCATCCGGACGAATTTTCGATTGACGCTATAGAGAAAATGCCTTCGGGCGTCTTCTGGTCACCGGAGCGGGTCTTGTCGCCGTAGTTGGCGCCAAGGCATACCGAGGTGCGGAATATGGTGTCGTTGCCGTTGATGAGATAGAGACGGCATGAGGGTTTGTCGATGAAGATATACGAGCCGGGTATATAAAGTTCGCCATTGGGGTATGACCATATGCGCTGTTGTGTCTGACGGCGTATGCGGGGGCGTCGCGTTTTCCGGCTTTTTTTGCTGCGTGTGCGTCGCGATTTCTGCTGCACGGTGGTGTGTCTGCGGTGGTTGCGATGACTCCGGCGTGCCGGTGTCGCATCTTCGGCACAGAATATCAATGCGGCTATCAGAAAGTAGCGGATGAAGCGGCTGAGGGTAGGGCGTATTGAATTCATATTGATTTGTTTGAGGGAGAGATATTTTTTATGCTAAGTGATGTATTTATGGCTGTTTGCGGACAACTACGGTGCTGAGGCGTCCGGGGTCGAGGTATTTGGCGGCAATATGCATAAGACGCTGGGGAGTGAGCCTGCTGATGGTGTCAAACTGGCGCTCGAAGTAGCCGTCTCCGATACCTACCATTAGATTTGTCTCGTAATAATCGATGAGCGAGAAAGGCGAGTCGAGCCGTGCAGCCAGGCCCGAAGTGATGTCTGCACGCACGCGGCGCAGTTGGTCGTCCGGCATGGGCTCGGTGGCTAAACGGCGCAATTCGTGGCGTATCTCATCGACCACTTGTGCGGAGTATGCGTTGTCACATTGTGCGCTGATTTGGACGAAAGCCCCTTCCTGCGAGCCGAAGAGAGCGGCGCTGATACCATAAGTGAGGCCTTTTTCTTCGCGTATTGATGTCATAAGGCGGCTGCCGAAATATCCGCCAAGAGCAACGACCGTGTGGCGTAGTTCGTCGTAGTCGGGATGGTTGCGCCCTATTGCGGGTATTCCGCAGGCAACGGCGCCCTGCATGGCTGCTGTGGCTGAGTCTATGATGCTGTCTGAAGGGATTCCGGGTGTAAGTGGGACAACGGCCACTGTCGCCGATGTGTCCTCGGGTTTAAGCCTTGTCGCCAATTCTTCTACGGCGTTGACGATTTTGTCAGAGAGGCGTCCGGCTGCGAAAATATGTACCGGTGTTTGCCGGGCCAGTGAGTGTGCGCGGACAATGTCGTCGCGACATGTACCCTCAATCACCGGCAGTGGAGTGGGCAGCATATAGGGATGCGCCTTCCCTTTCATTGCTGTGGCAATGGCTTGTGAAGCGATATACGATGGTTTGGTAAGATTGAGCCTACGGTCCATGACGACTTTGCGAAGTGCGTTTTCGACTGCTTTGTCGGGGAAGGCCGGTGTCAGCAGCATGTCGCCGACAAGCGGCAGCAGCTCGCGGGTTGTTTCGTTGAGCGATATTAGCGACAGACCGCTGAAATGAGGTTGGGCAATAGCAGTGATGAAAGCGCCGTTGAAGTCGATGGTCTCGGCAATGTCGGCGCCTGACATCGTTGCGCAGCCTTCGCGCAGCAGTGCCGGCATAATAGCGGGAGCGCCCGCGCAGTCGGTGGCAGCAGTACCTCGGCTCAGATATACGCTTACACGGTTGGCTTCGCAACTTCCGTTGTCAAGCAGGTGAAGCGTGACTCCGGGAGCAAAGTCTACGATTGTTACAGGTGGTATGGACAGCGAACCGAAGTCGCTGACGGCAGGAATTTCGGGTTGTGTCATTTTGTTTTTCTGGCAAGTATGCGACGGGCGTTTTCCAGGTCGTCGAGGGTATCGATGCCCACTGTTGGGCAGTCCGTCAGGGCTACGCGGATGTTGTAGCCGTTTTCGAGCCAGCGCAACTGTTCGAGGCTCTCGGCAAGTTCGAGCGGCGACTGCGGCAATGATGTTATTTTGTCAAGGACTTCGGCTCGGTAGGCATAGATGCCGACATGGGTGTGGAATGTGGCTTGGTCCAGCCAATGTTTCCAATCAGTCGAGCGCACATACGGCACAATCGAACGTGAGAAGTAGAGCGCGCGACCATTAGCTCCGAAGACCACTTTTACGAGATTGGGGTCAAAGAGAGCCTCGAATCCCTGAGCGGGGTCGAAGCGACGAGCCAGAGTGGCAATGTCAGTATCAGCCAAGTCGAAACATGCCATCAGCGAGCGTATCTGTGACGGATCGATGAAAGGCTCGTCACCCTGGACGTTGATGATGATGTCGGCGGGACGTCCCAGACGGTCGAAGGCCTCGAGCACGCGGTCGGTGCCGCAGCGATGCTCCTCGGATGTCATGACCGCGGTGCCTCCGAAGGCTTCGACAGCTTGGGCTATGCGAAGGTCGTCGGTGGCTACGGCAACGAGGTCAACGGCTTTTGACGCCTGTTCGACAACATGCTGTATAACTGGTTTACCTCCGAGATCGGCAAGAGGCTTGCCGGGAAAGCGCGTCGAGGCGTAACGTGCGGGGATTATGGCTATGAATTTGTTCATTTCTGTGTGGTTTTGTCGGGTTCGATTTTGTTTTTCTTGCCGAAGTACAGTGGTAAGAGACAGCTTCCGGCAAATAGATATATGTAGTATGAAAGCAGACGCCAGCTCAGCGCTAAAATCAATGCTGTCTGCGCCGAGCCTATGAGGTCGCCGTAGTACGATGTGAACAGCCACTCGCTGATGCCCGAGCCGCCCGGAGTCGGAGACACCATGAGTACTACCCACACCACGAACTGACGTGCAAACACCAGTAACCCCGATGCCGAAGGCACAAAGGCCCAGAACAGGGCGTTGACAACAAGATAGCGTGAGAACCACGAAAGCACGGTGGCACCGAAGACGTTGAGCCACCAGCGGCGGCTCTGTCCGCGTATCTCGGAGGCTGTTTCTATCATATTGTCGGCCATCTCGGATGCTCCGTGTTGCCAGCGACGCAGCCAACGAAGTCCGAAAAGTCGGCGTATCAGTCTGGCTACATAGTGCGGTCGGACTATTATACCCATAAATAACAGCAGTGTATATACAACAATGCCGGCGTACACCGTCCAGAAAACTATCTGTATGCTTGTCATCAGTGCTCCGTCAGCAAATAGTTCGTCGAAGGGTATGACAAGCAGTATAATAGGGCAAAAGATGACGAAAAACAGCTCGTCGAGAAACAATGTGGTCAGTGTCAGCGTCGTTGCGCGTCCTAATCGTACTCCTTCGCGGTTGAGATAGAAGATGGCCAGAGCGCTGCCACCGACAGCCGACGGAGTGATTGCCGAGGTGAAGGCGCACATGAGGTCGACCTTGAACGCACGCTTCCAACTTAGTTGCGGGTGTGCTATGGTGTGAAAGCGCCAGGCCAGACCGAAGTCACGACCGACAACAAAAAGGCATGCCAAAGCGAATCCGACTATCATGCGGCCGTCCCAGCTTATCGAGCCAAAGAAGTCGCCGGACAGTTCGTCACTGAACAGCCAGAACGTCACCCCCAGGCCAATGGCCAAAGGCAGGATGACGCGCATTAGCATTTTTGTCAGCGACGAATTCATTTTTCAGTGTCGCCGGAATTGTTCTTAGTGTTGTTGAGAGCGGCAATTAGAGCGCCGGTGGCAGAAACCGGGTCTTCGGCATCGAGGATATAGGCAGTTGTGGCTATGCCGTTGGCGCCGGCGGCGATGACTTCGTATATGTTGTCTGGGGTGAAGTCTCCGGTGGCTACCAAGGCGGTATCTGTTCCGGCCTCGCGCACTTGCATGATGATTGTTGCAAGTTCGCTCACCGGCATTGCGGGGAACTGTACATAGTCAATGTCGGCGCGCCGTAAGGCCACAATGGCCGGGGCGTTGTCACAGACCACTCCTATTATGGCTTCGGGACCAAGCTCCTCGCGCATCTTTGCGGCGTGCAGCTCTTTGTCCGAGAGCAAAACACCGTGGACGCCAAGTTCGCGGGCCAGTTCCGGTCGATTCTCAAAAGTCAGTATGGTCGATGTCTCGCGACATAGGGGCAGAAACTCTTCGGCGAGAGTGCGCAGCTCTTGGTCGCTTGTGCCGTCATGACCGACGACAATCCATGCGCAGCCGCCTTCGATAGCCATCTGCATCTGTTCGGCCAACGAGTAACGCTTGTCGTTGCGTGTTATATATTGGAGCATATTATCAGTTTTAGTCGCTTTTTGATGCACAAATTTACGCTTTTGTCGGCAAACGGCCAAACTGACAGGAAGTCTCTACGGGATTTGCTTTACGACACGTGCGGGGTTGCCGGCGACAACAGTGCGAGGAGGGAAAGAACGGCTGACGACCGCTCCGGCGCCAATGACGGCCCCGTCGCCGACGGTGATTCCCGGAAGTAGCGTCGCTCCGCCGCCAATCCATACGTCGTTACCTATCGTAACAGGTTCGGCCCATTCGCGACCGTCGCGTCTTTCGTCGGGATTGAGAGGATGGCATGCGGTATAAATGCTGACATTCGGGCCTATGAATACATTGCTGCCCATCGACACTAATGCTTCGTCAAGAATAGTCATGTTGAAGTTTATGAACACATTGTCGCCGAGTACTATGTTGCAGCCATAATCGCAGCGGAAAGGCTGGTTGATGTACAGCCCTTTGCCGGCGCGTCCCAGTATTGTGCGCATGAGACTTTCAAGTTCGTCGAACTTGCTTGGATCCATGTCGTTGAAAACCTTTATTTTGGAGCGTGTTTCCATAAGCAGCTGATGAAAATAAGCGTGCCGGGCTTCATAGATCTCGCCTGCGAGCATTTTCTTCCATTGAGTCATGAACACACTATCATTACAATAGGGTTGAGGTGGAAGCGGAGCGTGATTGCCGGCTGCCGGCATGCTTCCGTTGTGTTCGAAACTTGATTTCATAATGCTATGTTTAATTTTGATGTTGCAAAATTGGCTATTTTTTATGAAACACCAAAAAACAGTCATTATGATTTTTGGCGAAACCTTTGAGCTTATAAAAAATCGGAGCATGCACGGCAGCTAAAGCAATGCATACTCCGGTAGAGAATTTGTCAGGGAATAGTCGTGATTATTCGGGATGAGCGGGAGCGTATCCGTCATCCATGGCAATGTAGTGCTGATAAGGATGATTGCAGGCCGGGCATTTTATAGGAGGTTCGGTGCCTACGTATTCGTAACCGCAGACAATACATTTCCATGTAACGGGTTTTTCGCGTTTCCACAGCGTGCCTTTTTCAATATGGTCGAGCATGCGTTGGAAGCGCTGATAGTGTGTTTTCTCGACTGTAGCGATAGACTCGAAGTGGCTGGCGATGTCGTCGAAGCCTTCTTTTCGGGCTACGGCGGCGGCTTTAGTATAAAATTCGTAGCCGTCGACGCTCTCTTCTTTGAGCGAGAGTTTCAGATTGTCGACAGTACTGCCGAGATAGCCGGCGTCTACTCCGGTGGTAGTTTCGACAGGCTCGCTGTCAAGAAAGCCTAAAAATACTTTGGCATGACGCAGTTCGTTGTTGGCTGTCTCGCGGAAAATTTCGCCTACGGGATAATAATTTTCGCTGTCGGCCTTCCATGCATAGAAGGTATAACGTGCATAGGCCTGAGATTCGGCAAGATATGAATTACATAGCCATTTTTCGGTCTCTGTGCCTTTTACACTTTTAACATTGCTGTCCATAATATATTGTTTTTAGTTGATGTTGACATATCGGGACGCTTCGCCGCAGCGAAGTGCCTTTTGATTCTAAACATCGTTAAGACGTATATTGTTCGCTGCTCGCTGTAATGTCTTTTGTAGCCGTGACTATTATTTAATTTGTTCTACAAATCCATTAGCCATCGCTGAAAAAAGAACAGAAGAGCTTCCGGGCAAAAATATTTGAGCCTCACAGCAAAGGGGCGGGCATGAAAAATGATTAATTTTTCAACAAAAACAAACCTGTTTTAATTTTCACATGGAAAGACTTGATGTTTTTGACTGCTCGAATGTCTTCATCGGGACATATTTCACCAATGACCGGGGATGTGCTCACTGCAATCGCGAGCATACTCTAATCTATATATATTCGGGCGAACTGGAAATCACCGAGAAGAATAAGAAAACCATACTTCATACCGGTGAGTGTGCCTTTATGCGTCGTGACAACAGGCTGTGGCTCAATAAACGAGTAAGAAACGGCGTGCCTTACCGCTCGATAGTCCTTAAATTTTCTAAAGAATTTCTCAGGGAATTTTATAAGACCCTCAACCGCAACGATATTTCCAAAGAGTCCCGACGCAGTCCGGCAAGTCTCAAGGTTATTCCCTCGGGAAGACCTGACATCAAGAGTCTTTTCGAGTCAGTTATCCCCTATTCTGACACACAGACAAAACCATCCGATGAAGTCCTAAAACTGAAAATGATTGAGGGTGTGTACGCACTTCTCAACACGGATATCAACTTATATGCCTCGTTGTTCGATTTTACCGACCCCTGGAAAATCGACATCCTCGACTTTATGGAGAAAAATTACATGAACGAACTGTCTATGGAGGAGATAGCGTATTATACCGGACGAAGCCTTGCGACCTTCAAACGAGACTTCAGGCACTGCAGTGATCTTACGCCACAAAAGTGGCTTATACGTCGCCGTCTGCAGGCTGCTCACGAACTGATACTAAAGGGTGGGCGCAAAATCTCGGATATTTGTTTTGATGTCGGTTTCAAAAATCTATCGCATTTCTCGAAGGCTTACAAAGAGACTTACGGAATGGCTCCATCTTACTGCTGACAAAGATGTCTGCCTTGATTTCAAACCGGCATTCACACGATGACATATCCGTCCCCGCATATCTAACGCCAATCATCGGATAATTCATAATATTGACAGCCATAACTATCTCAACAATACATTTGTATGAAACGTTTCCTTTTTTTATTCACAATAACGATTTTGACATTAAATCTTATGGCCCAGACAAATAATGTAACGCAGACAGCCGGACGTAACAGCCTCGGCGAGTTCGCTCCCAAGTTCGCCGAATACAATGATGACATCCTTTTCGGTCAGGTATGGAACGATTCCACTTTCAATCTTCACGACCGCTCGATGATTACAATCTGTACCCTTGTCGGCAAGGGAATAACAGATTCTTCGCTGAAGTTTCATCTTGCAGAGGGCAAGAAAAACGGTATTACCCGAAAAGAAATTGTCGCATTGCTGACACAGGTCGGCTTCTATGCCGGATGGCCTAATGCCTGGGCTGCTTTTAACATGGCCAAGGATGTTTGGACCGATGACACAGAAGCCGTTACAGACAAAGAACGCTTCCAACAACAGATGATATTCCCCATTGGCGAACCTAACTCTGCATACGCCAAATACTTCATCGGCAACAGCTATCTCGCACCGATTTCGACTTCGCAGATTCCTTTCTTTAATGTTACATTCGAGCCCGGATGCCGAAATAACTGGCATGTACATCACGCTGCCAATGGCGGTGGACAAATGCTTGTAGGCGTTGCCGGTCGCGGGTGGTATCAGGAAGAAGGCAAGCCCGCACAGGAGATTCTTCCCGGTACAGTCATCAATATCCCTGCCAACGTAAAACATTGGCACGGAGCCGCAAAGGACTCTTGGTTCGCTCATCTTGCCTTTGAAATTCCCGGCGAAAACACATCAAACGAGTGGCTCGAGCCCGTAAATGACGACGAATACAACAAACTTAAATAATCATGAAAAAAAGTCTTAATGCCATTCTGAGTATGTTTCTCATGCTTTCAACAACATCGTGTGCCCAGACCAATACGGGTGATGATAAATCGGCGCAATCTAAATCCGTGGTGGTATATTTCTCGGCAACGGGCACAACAAAATCTGCCGCCGAGCTGATAGCCAAGGCCAAAAACGCGATGCTGGCCGAAATATGCCCCGTCGAGCCATATACCTCAGACGACCTCAACTGGCATGACAAACAGTCACGCTCGTCAGTCGAGATGAACGACGATAATGCCCGTCCGGCCATCAAGCCCATGGAAGTAAATTTCGATAAGTATGACACTATCTTTCTGGGCTATCCGATTTGGTGGGACATGGCAACGCGTGCCGTAAATACTTTTATCGAAAAAGCGGCTCTTAAGGGCAAGACCGTGATACCTTTCGCCACATCGGGCGGAAGTACTATCGACAACTCTGTCAGCCGACTCAAAAAACAATACCCCGACATCAACTGGGCTGAAGGACGTCTGCTCAACGGCGCTTCGCAGGAAGACGTTGACCAATGGGTGGGCTCGCTCGCAAAATAATCGTGCCGATAGTCTGATTCCGGTTAATGATAAAGCCGGAGGCGCACAC